>Ga0194112_10000303_pt1 | contig 70390 bp, 104 predicted proteins | sample TA2MahC400mmetaG_FD_146191 | JGI IMG/M metagenome (GOLD analysis project Ga0194112, IMG submission 146191) | Freshwater microbial communities from Lake Tanganyika, Tanzania - TA2015016 Mahale Deep Cast 400m | ecosystem: Environmental > Aquatic > Freshwater > Lake | place: Tanzania: Lake... | reverse complement strand
TGGAAAGCTTAGAACTCCTTATCAAGCTTTCCTAGAAAAGAAGAGAAAATAAACAAAAAGTTATATAAATAATGAAGAACTTAAATCATCGAGGTAACTTTAATAGCGGACTAGACAGATGCTGGAGCTATGTGTAAATTAATCCTCTGAAAGAGGATTAATATCCCATTCATATTTGGCTCTATTTAGAACATTAATATTATGATTTATCCATCTCAATATTTCTTCATTTTCTCTTGCGGATTTTAATTTTGAATAAACTTTATCTCCATGAATCATCTTCTTACTCATATTTGTTGACTCAACATTGCTCCTTTTATGATAATGTTTTCCATATTCTTCAGGATTATTTCTGAATTCCAGATTCATAATTTTCCAAGGCATACATCCTCTTGATTTTCCTGCCCAATTTTCCCAAACTTTGAAGTAAGGCTTTCCACCAACTTCAACAACCTTCCTGCAATTTTCTTTGCACCAATATCTTCCATCGCCGGAAAATTCATAAGCCTTAAAGTTTTCAGCAGTTTTATCAATATGCTCTCTGAAAATTTTATTGTCATTTCCTGTTTTTGTTTCAACATTTAAAGCTGTGACAATATTGCTCTTAACTCCTGTTGTGATGTGGATTGTCAAATGATCTCTCTTTCTTATTTCTTTTTTGCATCTGATGCTGTACCATGAAGAAAATAATTTTGTCCTTATCCCTGTTGCATCAGTTGCAAAATCATGCTCTATCTTTGATAATGGCTTTGAGCTTTCAGTTATTAATTCGTCTAGTATTTTTCCAATTATCGGCTCTGCTCAATAATTGCATAGTGTCTTAAAACAGGGAATTTTCGCATTGATAACTTTAATTCTCCTTAGAAATAGCAAGAAGCTCCTTGCCCTTCTTGCTGATAAATTTGGAAATTTATGCCAGATTAATAAGCATGCGATATTGTTTTTCATCTTTCTATCTCCACAAACAACATTGCTTAAGTACTTTACAAAATCAAAAAAGTTTAGGAATTCATTTTCCTGGATTTCATTATACAATTTCTCATTTCTAGGCCATCTTTTTCTCTTTTTCATACTTCTATATTGTGCCTAACTAATATATTTATTTTATGCAATACACATTCACAAGATTTATATATTAATTGTGCCTATATTATCTGTGATGGTGTATATACGCTCAAAAAAGGTGAAAGGTAAAATATATTATTATCTTGTAGAAGGCAAACTCGATAAAAGAGGGAAGGTTAAGCAAAAAGTTATTATGTATTTGGGCAATGCCAAACACATATTAGAGGTTTTTCAATTCTATAAATTGCATAAAAAAACGCTAATTTTTTACACATAGCTTGATGCTGGGTGTCAGTCAAATCCTCAATAACTTAACTAATCTATGAACATTGTAAGCAATTACTTTTCCAATCATCTCTTTCTTCTGCATCACCCATTTCTTAGCCATAACTACTTTACCACATAACCTTTTAACACAAAACCACATATTTTCAATTATACTCTTTCTATGATATCTCTTCTCTGGAAAATATTTTGACAGTTTCTTTCTATGTTTACCATGAATTCTATGATATTGCTTCGTTTTTTCTTTTAGGGGAGCAATATGAACAAAACCATTTTTCTCTGCAAAATCATGCAATTCTTCTGAATCAAATGCTTTATCACCAACACTTATTTCAATCTTCTTTCTAGTTTTTTTGGTTTTCTTTATTAATGGCTTAAACTCTTTGCTGTCATGCCTGTCGCTCTTTCTTATGTTAACTGCTGTAAACAAATGCAAATTTGTGTCTGCACATTCGCTTAACTTAATGTTTTTTCTCTTTTTCGTCGATAAACCCAATCTTTTCAGATAGGAATAGCTTCCATCTTCTAACTGAAACCCTGTTGAATCAATAGCTAATTCTAACTTTCTTCCTTTTGTTATCATTATGCACTCTGAAAGTATCTGCTCTAAAATATTTGTATTAACTCTTCTGATAAACATCTTTAGAGTGCTTGGACTTAGCACTCTTGTTAATTGCAAATCTGCAATTGCAGATTCTCTTGTCATAAAGTCATCAATGAATTCATCATAGCTAAGCTTTGATTTCTGTTTTAAGATGTATAGAGCCATTAATTGTTTCTGAGTAAATGACTTTTTTGAAAACTTGCTTGAATAGTTAGGCAGGATTCTTGAAACTTGAACCGCTATGTCTATAAACTCTAAATACCTTGGTTTTAATGTATTCATTAGAGTACACCTCCTTTTATCTTTAATGGTAAAAGGGGGTTAAAAATTATAGGATTTGACTATCGCTTGATGCTGGAGTGCTATATAAGGTTTAATAGGAAAAATCATCTCTTTTTGTAGTCTTAATCAATTAGATGCAGTTTAACCTATAAAATTTTCTACAAGACTTCTTAATTCATAATCTTTAAATATCACCCTTCTTTTTCTAAAAAATGAGAATTGGATTTATTGTAAATGAATTTTTTAAATACGGAAGTTATGGAGGATATGGTTTTGCAACAAAGGCAATTGCAAGAGGATTGAAAGAAAAAGGAGTTGAAACCTTTCTTCTTGTAAACACAAGCAGATTAAAAACAATGCCTCACCCGATAGAAATTGAACAAGGAATTCCTGTTATTGGATATAAGGCAGGGAAGATAAATTTTTTGAAATCAATTCCTGAATTTAAGCAGGTAGATGCAGATATATTTCAGACATGCAACATAAGCCTTGACACAAATTACTGCATGAAAACAATGACTGAAAGCAAGCATGTTATAAATTTTCAAGACCCAAGAAATTCAGATGACTGGAAAGAAATCTACTCGCATCCAACAGCCTTGAAACAAGAAGGAGGGACATCAAGCTCTTTTTCTTATGATATAAGATTTGCACTTGCCTCTTTAATGTACAAAAAAGCCATACTTGATGCAGATGGATTAACTGTCCAAGCCAATTATCTTAAAGATAAGGTGAATAAGATGTTTAGTATAAAAGCAAAATATGAATTCATGCCAAATCCTATTGCAATTCCAGAAAGAAAAATGAAAAAATCAGAAAAGCCGACTGCTATTTTTCTTGGAAGATTAGATATTATAAAAAGGCCTGAAATATTCTTTGAACTTGCAAAAAAATTTCCAAATATCAATTTTTTTATTATGGGAACTGCTACAAGAAAACAAGATAATGAAAAATTTGAAAGGAAATATAAACTAAGAAATTTAAAATTTTTAGGATTAATAACAAATGAGGAGAAAAAATCAGAGATTCTTGAGAAAACATGGATGATTATAAACACGAGCTTGCATGAATGCCTGCCTGTAAGCTTTCTTGAGGCATGGGCTCATAAATGTGCTGTATTAAGCTGCCAAAATCCTGATGATTTGACAAGAAAATACGGATATTATACAGGAAAAATTCTTGGAACAGGACTTGATAAAGAAAGCATGAAAAAATTTGAAAATGGTATGAGATTTCTGCTAAAAGATGATAAATGGGAAAAGCTTGGAAAAAACGGGCATGAGTATGTCAGGAAAAATCATGAGTTTGATTCTGTAATTGACAAGCATATAAAATATTATAAAAATATTATAAAATAAATTTAATGAAAATATATAAAATGAAACTTCTCGGTCTAAAGCCCGAGCTATCTACACAAGGATACAAAAAATGTTAAACAAAAACAAACAAGCTAAAAAATTAAAATATTGGTAAGAAATTATTAATGTCTTGCTTAATACAAAATGAAAAAATTAAAGGTTTTATTGATAAATCCTCCAAAAATGCTTCTTCCAGGAGAGCATGGGAGGCTTAGCATATATCCTCCTCTTGGCTTGGCATACATAGCAGCAGCAATAGAAAACAAGCACGAAGTTGAAATATTAGATGCTGTTCTTGAGGAATGGAAAAAAGTAGAAAAGGGATTTCATGGCATGAGATTTGAAGAAATAGCAAAAATTGTTAAGAAAAAAAAGCCAGATGTTGTTGGAATAACGGGCCTTAGCTTTATATCAGAAAGCATACATGAAACAATTAATGCTGTAAAAAGAATAAATCTAAAAGTGAAAATAATTGTTGGAGGGCCATATGCAACTAATTCTCCTAAGGATTTGATGAAAAATAAAAATGTTGATTTTGCTGTTCTTGGAGAAGGAGAGAAAACAATCTTAGAATTGCTTGATGCAATAAAAAATAAAAAAACAATCAAGAAAGTCAAAGGTATAATTTATAGAGAGAAAAATAATATAAGATTTACTAAACCAAGGAAGTTTATTGAAGATCTTGAGAGCATAAAATTTCCTGCCAGAGATTTATTAAAAATGGAGAAGTATTTTGAGATATTTAAGACAGGGCATGGAGCAGAGGGGATTGGAAGATGTGCAAGCATGATAACAAGCAGAGGATGTCCATTTAATTGTTTTTTTTGTTCTGCTTCTAAAATTACAGGAAAGAGGTGGAGGGCAAGAAGCCCTAAAAATATAATAAAAGAAATTGATGAGTTAGTTAAAAAATACAAGATTACAGATATTTATTTTGAAGATGAGAATATAAGCCTGAATCCTGAAAGAATGAAAAAAATTATGTCATTAATAATTTCAAGAAATTATAATCTTGGTTTGCATGCAGAGCAGGGAATGAGAGCAGATACTCTCTCTTTTGAAATACTAAGAATGATGAAAAATGCTGGTTTTAATGATATTGTGATTGCTCCCGAGTCTGGAGTGCAGAGAGTTTTGAATGATGTTGTAGGAAAGAATCTTGATTTAAGAAAAGTAGAGCAAGTAGTTAAAGATGCAAAAAAGATTGGAATAAGTGTCGGATGTTATTTTGTAATAGGAATGCCTGGAGAAACAAAAAAAGATATAATTGAAACAATAAAATTTGCAAAAAAATTGAGAAAATTGGGAGTAAGATACTGCACATTCAATAATGCTGTTCCTTTAAAAGGAACAAGGATGTATGAGATTGCAAAAGAGAAAGGTTATCTGCTCAAGGACAATGAAGAACTTGAAAAGTCAATACTTGAAAACAGGCACAAACATGTGATGAAAACAGAGGAATGGAGCAATGAAGAAATAGATGAATTATATAAGAAAGCAGTAAAAGAAAATGCCAGACATATTATCTTCTCGCGAGACATGATAAAACACAGAATAAAAAGGATAGGAAAAAACTTCTTTAAATCTCCGCTCCTAACAATAAGAACATCTTTTATAAGAATAAAGGAAATTATATTTGGTGAAAGAGATTACTAATTTTTATTCCTGCTAATTTGTTTTTTACTGAATTTAAGATAAGATAATCATTTTTATCAAGGCTTTTTGTTATAAAAAGCAGAAGGAAATAAAAAAGAAAGAAAAATAGTGCTGCAATAGATATGTTGACAAGATTTATTTTAATCAGGCTTCTTATAATAAGCAAGGCAAAAGCAGAAACTATAACTGAAATAAGCACATGCAGCATTTTCCTTCTTAACGGAATAATTTTTAGATAATAGTAGCTTTGTATCATTAAAAGAAAACCGTAGAAAAAATATGAGATTGTTGTGCTTAATGCAGCTCCTATGAATCCGAGTTTAGGTACAAGACTAATGTTAAGAACAATATTAAGAACAGCAGCAAGCGCTATGTCAATCATTCCAAGATGAGGCTTCTTTGCCATATTAAGAAGTTGACGGGAAATATCAGCCTGAGAGATGAAAAAAAATCCAAATGAAAGTATAATTAAAGCTGTTTCTGCTGCAAGATACTGGGAGCCAAAAAGCAGATTTATTATAACTCCTGGAAATAAAATAAAAATCACAAGTAAAGGAAGATTAATAAGAAAAATCCATTTGCCTACCTGCTTACTTAATTGTTTTATTAAATCAAGATTTTTATTTGAATACTCGCGGCTTATTAAAGGAAAGAATAATTGCATGAATAAAAAAGGAGTAAAAGCAAGAATTCCAGCAATTGGCAAGGCGACATTATATACCCCCACATCTGTGGCTGTTTTGAAATAGCCTACAAAAAATGTGTCAATCCAGCCGAGAATAGAGGCAATTACAACTGAAAAAATAAGTGGAAGAGAATAAAGAAAAAGCTCTTTATTTATTCCCTTAATATGTTTTTTTCTCAAAAAAAGCTCTGGGATTTTATATCTGCAGAAAAAATATGCAACAAAAAGCATTGAAACTATGCCAAGAATGTAAGATATTCCAATTGAGCTTGAAGTTTTAAAAAATAAAATAAATAATAGAAGAACAGAAACCTTGACAACATTTTGAAGAATATTTACTATAAAGGAATACCACGCTATTTTTTCAAATGCCCTTATTGAAGAAAAAAAAATCTGTGTTATGACAGAAAGAGGAACAGCTATGCTGAATAATTTAAAAAATGGAATTAAGCCAGAATTATGAAAAATTTTTATTGCAATAAAGTCAGCATAAAAAAACATTAAAAATCCTGCAATTAATCCTGCTATTGAAGATGATATTAATGAAAACCTAAAAATCTGGCTTATTTTACCATGGTTTTTATTTCTATAGTAAGGAATGAATCTGAGCAAGCCTTCTGAAAGACCGAGGCAAGAAAAAGTATAGAGCCAGCCAACCAGCATTATTGAAATAGAAAAAAATCCATAAACTTCTGCTCCAAATTCTCTTGCAATAATAATTCTGTAAGCATATGATAAAATCTTTGAAATTAAAAGTCCAAGAAATACTATAAAAGTTGATTTTGCAATAAGTTTTAATGAATTATTTAATTTTTCTTCCATTTTATTATAAGTATTTTTTTCTTCTTCTTAAATAGTTTATGAAAGAGAACTCGCGAGTATAAAGATTCTTGTTATGAATCATTTCAATTATGTCTGTAAGAGAATGAAAGAGCATACCAAAAAAAATGAAGAGGAAAAGATTGGAGAAAAAAGCTAAAACCGAGATTAGAAGAAGAAACTCAAGAGTGTGAAAAATCTGCATAATTGGCTTGTGATGAGTGCCAAGAGACTTATGCCATATGTATGCTCTTCTTAAGTTCAAATCTTTTTTCCTTATAAAATAAAAAAGATAATGATCAAAATCTATGAAGATTGAAGAAAGCAAAAAAATAAAGCAATAGAATAAATTTATTTGAAATAAGTATAAAATTAGAGAGAAGATTATTCCTAATATTAAATGATATTTTGGTAACATTTTATAACAAGCTGAATATTCCTTTTTGTATCAAGTAAAAAGTTATTAAAAATATTATTGCTTTTGGAAATACAACTATAAAAGATAAAAAAATTAAGATTGCTATTAAAATATCAATAAAAGAAGCAATGTCAAGAGAAATAACAAAAAAGATTCCTTTTGCCAGAAGATAGAGAGCAAAAATAGTCATAATGCTTTCTGGAATTATATGAAAAAAGCCAGAAAGCCAGAATAAAATTGCTGTAATAATGTCAAGAATGCCAAGAAATTTGATTATCATGTGATTATTTCTGGATTATTTTAAGAATGTCTGCAAAGGCAGGTCTTGTAATTAAAATGCCAACAGTCACTCCTATGATTGTTGTTAATGCGAAACCTCTCAGCATTCCTGCCCCTGCTCCAAACAAAGGCAACATTGCTGCAACAATAGTCAAGAATGCCCCTACAATTATAAACAGGGCGCGTTTAATTCTCTCAATTAAAGTCTCGTTAGTTTTTGAAACAGCCTCGTCAATTATAACTATCTGATCATTTACTCCAACACCCATTCCTGCTATAATTCCCGCAATAGAAGGGGCGTCCAAATTCCAACTAATTAAGGCAGCCACTCCAAGAGTTATAAAAGCTTCAGAAAACATTGTAAGTATAACTGACAAAGTAATCTTTATTTTTCTGTATCTAATGAAGAGAATTATTGATATAATAGCAAAAACAATTAATGCAAGATATAAAATATTTTTTGAAAATTCTTTTCCTAAAACTGGAGAGATAGTGTCAAGCTTTACAATTTCAAGCTTGAAAGGAAGGCTGCCAGTAATAAGTATTGTCTGAAGATTTTTCATATTTGATTGTGCTGATTTGAAAGCATCTTCTTGCGTTGTTCCTGAACCAGAGCCCTGCACAGAAATTTGGGTTGTAACTTTTCCTTGTAATTCCTCTGAAATAAGAAGAGAATCAACAAGTTTGTCATCAACGTATAAATCAAGCGGCTTGCTTAGGTATCTGCCGCTTGCTGACTCATTTATAGAAAGCTGAGAGGTAATATTTGCGTGCCTTTTAGCAGCCTGCTCGCTTAAATAAACCGCAAATCTAAACCTGCAGACATATCCTCCTTCTGCCTGAAAGCAAGATTCAATTCCTGCTTCCTGTCCGCTTCTTGCAACATAAGTTATGTCCTGCTCGCCACCGATAAAAACAGTATCGTTTCCTACTTTTGCCTCAAATTTTCCCTGGCTTTCAATCAAAGATTTGAGGTCAGATGGGGCGGCTCCTGCAACTTCAATCATCATAAAATTATTTCCAGATAAGTCAGATACTGGCTTTACAGAAATATCACTTATTCCAAAAACATTAAGCCTATTGCTTGTTATCTCAATTAAATCGCTGATTTCCTGCGAGTTAAGCGGTTTTTCTGGCTTTATCAATGCCCTTGAGCCTCCTTGCAAATCAAGTCCAAGCTTTATTTTTGTTTTTGGAATATTACCTATTGTAATTTCAGGAGTTTTATTTGTGAAAATAATAAACTCGCCTGTGTCTGTAGAAATAATCAATTTAGTTTCATTTTGAGAAGGCAGGAGGTTGCTTATAATTTTTGAATAATCATCAGCATTTGAAATTTCATTATAGTTTATTGATTTTATAACCATTCCCTGCCTTATGCCTTCGTTAAATAATGTTGAATTTCTTTCAACTGATTTTATAATAACCCCTTTGCTGAAGTAGCCAAAAGGGGATATGGCTAAAAATGCAAGAAACAAGACAATAATCAAAATCCATATTCTTAATGTTAGTTTCATTTTAATTAGGCAAGGACGCAATTAACTTGCTGGCTGATAGATTGCCCCTCTAAAATTTAATTTTTGAATTTGTTTGTTTTTTATTAACATTTTATTGTCCTTGCGAAATATAATTTCATTTTAAGTAATTCCTTTTTTGTCGCAATACCATTTAATTATTGAAGCATTTGTCAGCCATGTGCTGAATATATCTGCAAACAAACCAATAGCAAGAATCAAAAATATCTGCCTGAATGACTCTGGCAGTCCTGTAACAAGAAAAAAAGCTGGAAGAACAGCAGCAAGAGCAGTAAGAGTCATTAATATTCCTGTTTTAAAAGCTCCGTAAATTCTCTGGTTTAAACTTGATTCTCTTTTCCTCAATGCCCTTGTTGTAAGAAGGATGTCTGTATCAACTGAATAGCCTATTAACATAAGAAAAGCGGCAATTCCTGCTGCAGAAAGCTTTAATCCTATAATATCAATAAAAACAAGGGCTATTATAATATCACAAAACGCAGCAAAAATAACTGCTATGCTTGGAATGCTTTGGAATAAATATGTTACAAAAATTAATATTGCAATAGGAAAAATGAAATAATAAACTGGGAAAATAAAAGAAATAATTAGTATGAGAAAAACAATGCAAGGGTATAAATATTGTTTTTTATTTTTTGATTTTATAATACTATACACAAGAGCAGATATTCCAATAACAACTACAAGAACACTTACCAACAAGCTTGCTGGAAAAGTTAATTTTATTGCTATAAGTGATAATGCAGCAGAAATTGCTTTTAATCTATTTGATTCTCCAAAAATCAAGAAAATGACAAGAGCCATTAAAATAAAAGCAAGCAGAACTGTTTTAGCCAGTTCTATGTAAAATCCTTTTCCAAGAGAAGAGCCTGTATATTCAATGCTTGAATTCTCATCTGTGAGACTATATCCAAGAATTTTTTCTATGCCTTCTTTAAGCTGTTCTGATGGCAAAGAACTTTCAATAATTATGGCAATCTGCTTTCCTGAATTTAACTCGGTGAGTTTTCTGAAATTTACATCTGAGAATTCCTGCTTTAAAGATTGTTCAAAATCCGCAGGAACCTCTTGGGTTAAGGTGATTGTTGTCCCGCCTGTTAATGAAATATCCCTTAACATTATATCATTATGCTGCGAGTAAAAAAATCCAAGATAAATTAAACATAAAAATAAGATTATAATTGGAGGGAAAAGTAGGATTTTGTACCATTTATTATACCAAGATTGTTCTGTCATTTTATTTATATGCGCCTCCAACGCATTTGACTATCTTTGATTTTCTCTTGCTGCGGGCATCCTCATCTGATTGCGGTGCTCCTTGGCTGCGGAAAACAAAGATGCGCCGGCCGGGACTCGAACCCGGGTCGTCTGCTTGCTTCAAATATGGAAGGCAGACACACTAACCACTATGCTACCAGCGCCTAATATATCCTAAAATTGTGGTGTTTTAAAGTTTTGCTATATAAAGCAAAACTTTTTAAGCCCGGGCTTTATAGATAAGCTTGAAAATAAAGTTCTCAAGAAATGTAAGATGAACAAAATAAGAAAATATTTGAGAAGCATAAAAAAACTGCCAAAAACGCTGGATGTTTACAGGTCAAAGCCAGCAGCAAAATATCCTTTTGATATTACAATTGAGTGTTCTGGAACTTGCAACCTGAGATGCAAACACTGTATATTTTCTGAATATATGAAACGAGGAAAGGGGATTATTAAATTTGAAGATTTTAAAAAACTATTTGACAAGCTTGACTTGAAATCAATTGAATTGATTAATTTTGCAGGATATGGGGAGCCATTAATAAATCCTGAAATAGCTAAAATTGTAAGATATGTCGGCACAAGAAATAAGAAAATAAATAAATATCTTGTGACAAATGCTGTTTTGCTGAACAAGGAAATGTCAAGAAAATTAATACTGGTAGGATTAGATGAAATTTATATTTCATTTGACGGGGCAACAAAAAAAACTTATGAAAAAATAAGAAGAGGAAGCAGATTTGAGCTTGTCCTTGAAAATATAAAAGATTTAATAAAATTAAAAAAAGAAATGAGTTCAAGAAAGCCAAAAATAATAATTTATTTTACACTAATGAAAGATAATATTTCTGAGCTTGCAAAAATGACTGAGCTTGTAGACAGATTAGGCATAGAAATTCAGATTCTTCCCTTGGTTATAAGAAGAGACAAGGAAGATATGGATATCTCACTAAAAGGAATGAGCAAAGAAAATATAAGAAAACATATAAATGAAGCAATTAAGAAGGCAAAAAAATTAAAAAATAAAAAAATTCTGGCTGAACTTGAGAAAATAAAAAAAACAGGAGGAATGACTGAAGCATCTGGAACATGGGACAATGCACCTTGCTATTCACCATGGACAACTTGCTTTATAACTTGGGATGGGGAAATTCTGCCATGCTGCCATTTTTGGGATGGGCAAATAAGCTATGGCAATCTTTTTAATGGAAATTTCAATGAATTATGGAACAGCAAGACAGCAAGAAATTTCAGAAAAAATTGTGTAAAAGGAAAAAGAAATACTCTCTGTGCAAGATGTGGAAATCAAAACAGTGAAAGCTACAAAAAGTTCTGCATGATAACAAAAATTCTGCCTGTTCTGAAAAATTTCAGCGACAGAAGTTATAAATAAATCAAAAAATTATTTTAATTAAGTTTATCTAAAATTAGCACCAAAATATCTTCTTGCATATAATTGAATTTATTAAATATAACATTAATCTAAATTTAATTTTTATTTTTTATATGTATTAATTACCCAAGTTATAAACATATTTTGTTATTCTTTGCGCAACTGCCTCATTTGCGTATTCAGAAGGATGCCCCTTGTCTTCTGAGAAGACAGGATAGCCTGATTCTGAAACAAGGTGCATTGAATACGGGACATCTGTGATGCAACGCAATCCATTTCTTTGGCAGAAATTTCCTGCATAATTTGAGTAATTTGTATCATTATACTCATAAAATACAAGAAGAAGCGTCTTGTTTTCATTCTTAACTTGCTGATTAAATTTCACAAGCATTTCTCCGCTTGTGTTGAAGACATCCAAACCATGAGGATTGCTTCTGTTTTTATTCTTGATTTGGTCTATTGTTCCTGTAACAGCTGCCCAAATCCAGGCAATTGCTGAAGATTTTTCCTTTATTTTCCAGAATGTCTCTTTTAAAAATGAGCCAGAATAAGGAACAAGATGGCGGTAGAAATCGTCTTCAATAATAATCATTATTACTGTTCCTGAATTAAATAAATTTTTATGAAAATTATAACTTGAAATCATGTGCTCAATGCCAAACCCGCCATTTCCGTAATTTATTGAAACAGAATCTGAAAATTCTTTCTGAAAATAGCTTGGAATTGTTTCATTTTCTTTTCTTTCCCAGCCAAAAGTGAAAGAGTCTCCGAGAAAAATAAATTTTCTTGTTTCATTGATTGTGGAAAGATTTATATCTTCTCCTCTTGCTCCAATATTATTTATTCTTGCATGAGGAATTCGAAGCATATAACTATACCATCCATACTGATTTGGCTTGAACTGAAACAAGCCATCTGGCTCTACTTTTACAATAAGCCTGTTTCCTACAACTAATCTTGCAATCAGCTCAAGAATAAGAAATAAAATAAGAAGAATAATTAAAAAAACAATTACCGAGAACAACTTGCTTTTAGTCTTTTGCGTATTTTTCACTGTCCCACTCATCTCCAAGATTATCGCTTCTTTTTATTAAAAACTTATCTATTATCAAGTAATCTATGCCTGTTCCCATCATGCATTTATAAGCATCATAAGGAGAGCAGACAATCGGCTCGCCTCTTATATTAAAAGAAGTGTTTATTAATATTGGAACTCTTGACAATTTTCCAAATTCTTTTATTAGTGAATAGTAAAGCGGATTCTGGAATTTTCTTATTGTCTGCAATCTTCCTGAGCCGTCAACATGAGTTACAGACGGAATCATTTTATGAAATCTCTTTTTTATTGGATATACTAGAAGCATAAAGTCTGTTGGAAGCGGAATTGGCTTGTCACAATCAAAATATTTTAATGCGTCGTCTATGCAGACAACAGGAGCAAATGGGCGGAATTTTTCCCTGTGCTTGACTTTTAGATTAAGAATTTCCTTCATTTCAGGATTGCATGGATTAGACAGAATGCTCCTGTTTCCCAGGGCTCTCGGGCCCCATTCCATTCTTCCGTGAAACCAGCCAATAACATTATTATTCAAAATCAAGTCAACACATGTTTTCACAAGCTCTTTATCATCTTTAAATCTAGAATATTTGATATTATTTGTGTCAAGAAATTTTTTTATTTCTTCTTCTGAATAGCCCGGGCCAAGATAAGCATCTGTCAAGACAAAATTTCTTTTTTTGTTGAAAACAGCATGATAAATATAAGAAGCCACGCCAATGCTTGTTCCTCCGTCTCCAGGGTCTGGCTGAGACCAGACATTCTTAAATCCTGTATTTTTGAGAATTTTTCCATTATATACACTATTCAAAGCAACTCCGCCGCCAAGAACAATATTTTTTTGTTTTGTTTCTTTTCTAATATGAATAAGAATTTTTGTAAGAATTTCTTCTGTTATCATCTGAAGGGCAGCAGCAATATCCTTATGCCTTTGAGTAATTTCAGATTCGGGCTTTCTAACTCTTCCATCCAGAAGCATGCATAATTTTTGTGAAGGCATTCTGTCAGAATAATGATATTTGAAATAAGACATATCCATTCTGAAACTTCCATCTTCCTTGATATCAATAATTTTTTTTATTTTCTCATAGTAAGGATTTGTCTTGCTCATATTTCCATATGGAGAAAGCCCCATAACTTTATACTCGGAATTATTGACTGTAAAGCCAAGATAAGCGGTTATTGTTGAATATAGCAAGCCAAGAGAGCTTGGAAATTTTATTTCTTTCATTAATTCTATTTTATTTTCCTTTCCTTTTCCGTAAGCTGTTGTTGTCCACTCTCCAACACCATCTACTGTGAGAATTGCTGCTTGCTTAAATGGAGAAATAAAGAAATTTGCAGCATGGGCAAGATGGTGAGGGATAAAAAGAACATCTCCTTTATATTTTATTTCTTTTTTCAAAATTTTTATAATTCTTAATCTCTCATTAACCCATGAAGGAGTTGAAGAAATAAATGTTTTGAGACTTGATGGAAATGAAGAAATGTGCTGAAACAAGACTCTTTCAAATTTGAGGAATGGCTTTTCATAAAAGCCAACATAATCTATGTCTTTTATTGTTATTTTCTGGCTTTCAAGAAGATATTTTATTGAATTTATTGGGAAATTTATGTCGTGCTTTTTTCTTGTAAATCTTTCTTCCTGTGCTGCTGCCACAATCTTGCCGTCTTTTAACAATGCTGCTGAGGCATCATGATAATAACAGCTTATTCCGAGAATATACATTTTAAAACTGCCTGTAGCATTCCTCCTTTTTCTGATTTTTTAAGTTCAAGTCTTTCCAGTAAGTCTTGACATTTTCTGGCTTTGTCTCAAGAAATTTTTTTCTGAATATTTTTGAAAATAAAAAAGTTAATCCAACCCCTATCAAATAAACAAGAAGCAAGAGAATTGAATTTACAATTATGCTTATTGTTGTCCCGAAATTTTTCATTCCATTTTTAAATCCCGCATAAAATTGGTTCATTTTTTTAGTTTTTTATTTTAATATTTTTTTAAGTATGTTTCCTAAGATGACTATAAGAATTGTAATAATTGCTATGTCAATATAAGTCCAGGAATCAGGAAGCTTGTTTAGAAGCTTGAGAATTATGAACAATATTGTTGTGAAAATTAAGTAGCTGAATAAATATCCGAGCTTTTGTGCTATTTTTTTGCTTTTATTTGATTTTTCAAATTTCATAATATTTTATCTTCTAAGGGTATAAATATTCTACTATGCTATAATATAATTGTTATATCCTCCATTAAAATTTTATAAGATTAAATTTACCATAAAGAGTATATAAAGGGGGAAAGAACACTGCTTTGGCTTATAATTATTAAAACTCCTATTAAAGCTATTAAGATTATTATGAATATGAGCCACCATTTTTTTCTGACTTTAAAATAATCCCAAAATTCACCTATAAGCGATTTGTTTCCCATGATTTTTGTAGTATTGATGAATTTATAAATTTTAGCATTTTTAAAATGCACCTGAAAGTTAAAATGCACCTGAAAGGATTTGACGCCCTCGACAGGATTTGAACCTGTAACCTTGAGCTTAGGATGCTCCTGCGCTATCCGATTGCGCCACGAGGGCATGATAATCTTAAAAAATTAATATATATAAGAGTTTGTAATACGAATTAATGAGAAATAAATATAATTTTGTTAATAATCCTAAAAACATTAGTGAACCTCCACACAAAAAGTTTTCACTTTATAATATAAAAGTTAAAACACAAAAGTGAAGACTTTTTCAGCAAGCTTCAAGTTAAATATAAACCTCTGTTAATAAGTTTAATACACCAATTTATATATTTTTTAACTTAATTTTTCTGACATTATAGGCACATTATTTAATTTATAATTAATTCATGTTTATTTTTTAACTTAATTTTTCTGACATTATAGGCACATTATTTAATTTATAATTAATTCATGTTTATTTTTTAACTTAATTTATAATGTTTAACTTAATTATGGTGATATTGATTAATAGAGTTTTCATTGCGATTAATTTAATTAACAATTTAATTCTCGAGTAAATAATAATAAAATTTGTTTCCTTGGTTTATTCTAGTAATCTGCAGGATATAATGATTAATTAAAAGTTGAGAGCGATATTATTAGTTGTTAGTTATTATTAGCAGTTTGATTATTTTCTCCAGAACCAAAATCTTTTTTTTACTTGTTTGTGTTTTGGCTTTAGAAACAAGACTTGAAGATTATATGCCTGGGCTGTTTTTGCCTGAACCAGATCAGCTGTTATTAAAATTGCCTTGTTTTTTCTTGCTATCTCGCGAATTAAAGCATCTATTTCTCCGCCTCTAGCATACTTAATCTGCATTTCGCTTGGACGGGTGCCTTCAAAGAAAATTTTAATTGGAAATTTGTGTTTAAGTTTATGAAAACTAGATATTTCTTCTAATCCAAGAAAACCTTCTTCTCTGCCTTTGTTGGCAAGATTTTCAAGCTCTGCCATTACTGCATTTGGAATAATTATTTTTCCTGAAATTCCTTTTTTTATCATGGCTGAAACAAACTTGTTTATTATTGCAGATGTGTCTGCAACATAATTTCTTTTTTCTTTTGAAAATTTACTTGAAAGAGTTCTTCTTGCTTTTCTCTTGAATTTCTGAGATGTTATTTTTTTTCTGAATACTAACATGTTATTATGTATTATTTTGGTTATTTAAATTATTTTGTTTTTTTATTTCTACTAAACTCTATTGATGCGGGCTTTCTCGCTGATGCTGTGAAGCTCCTCTTGTCAGAAATCTTTTATGGATTTCTGAACACCCAGAAAATCATTCTGAGATTTTCTTGGCTGCGGAGTTTGTAGATGCGGGAGAGAGGAATCGAACCTCTGCAGGCACTAAGCCAAGGCGTTTCTTATTATAAATCTTGAGCGCCTCCCGTTTGACCGCTCCGGCACTCCCGCTTACATAAGAAAGAAACATAAGTTTTATAAACCTTATTTAATGCCTAATTTCAGACGGCCATAGTAATCAGGCACACCTGATCCCGTTCCGAACTCAGAAGTTAAGCTGGTTACGTTTCCAGCAGTACTCTCCCAACAGAGGGGAAACTGGAAAGCTGTCACCTAATTTCTAAAGATTTAAATTAATGATTATTTTTGTTTTATTATGAAACAAATAAACAAAACAGAAGCAATTGAAAAAATTGAGAATTTTTTCAAAGAAAAGCATGAAAAAGAAAAAGTGAGGAAAATAAAGAAACTTGCAATGTCACATCAAATCAAACTAAGAGAAAAAAGAAAAAAATTCTGCAAAAAGTGTTTCTCGATGAACTTGAGAGTTTTAAGTGTAAAAAATAAAATCAAGAAAGTAAAATGCGAGGATTGTGGAAGTTTGATGAGGTGGAAGATTGAATAACTTTTTCTGTTATCAGCTGTAACTTTAATCTTTTAATTGTTTTATTATATATTATTTAATTAATTTAATAATATTGAACAAGATTAAGATTAGCTAATTAATTGAGAATTAATTATAGAAAATTAAGATTTCTTGAACTTGGAAACTTCTTCAATCAAATCAACATGGCTTAGAAATAATGCACGGCAGCAGTATCTTTCAAGTCCAAGCTCATCTAAAACTTTTTTGGGCTCTTCTCCATCTGCTACCCGCTTCTTGTAATCGCTCCATAAATGAGCAAGCGGCTTTCCACATGAAAAACATCTTACAGGAATAATAATTTTATCCTTCTATAACAATAATAAATGTTATTATGTTTATTTAATATTAATTGTCAGAAAAAAAGGTTTATAAAGGTTGTTATTATGCTAATTTAAGAGGTGTTCGCGCCTCAGAGCGTTTTCTGAGATGATTAACATGGAACAAGAATATCATACCCCCAACGATGTAGTGGGAGTAGGACATTGGATTGAGAATTATCTTGGTTTAGCATCACTAATGCTGGAGGAAGGCAGAGCTGATGAGGCAAAACAGCAAAAAGAGAGAATGTTACAGGGATTAAGGGGACTAGACAAAACCACTTTAGTTGAAAGGTGTATTATACTTGCTGAACAATCAGAAGTTAGCACTATGGGAGTTAATAAATTAAGAAAGGATTATCAAGCATTACCTGAAATAAGATTAAATGACGCAGAAATAGAAAAAGTACTTAAAAGGATAAGAGGAGAATTATAAAAATGAAACAAGAAAGCATAATAAAACTTGAAAATGTATGCAAGAACTTTGAAATGGGAGAAGAAAAAGTGAGAGCTGTTTGTGATGCCAATCTTGAGGTTAAGAAAGGAGATTTTGTGGCTATTACCGGGCCTTCTGGCTCTGGAAAGAGCACAATGATGAATTTAGTTGGGGCTTTGGATTTGGCAAGCAAGGGAGATATTTTTCTTGATGGCATGAATATTGAGCATCTTCCAGAATCTGAATTAGCTCAGATAAGAGGAAGAAAAATTGGATTTGTTTTTCAGACATTTAACCTGATTCCTACTTTAACAGCTCTAGAAAATGTTGCTCTTCCAATGATGTTTCAAAACGTGGAAAAATCAGAGAGAGAAGAAAGAGCTCGTGAGTTACTTGAAAAAGTCAAGCTTGGACATAGATTAAATCATCTTCCTGGAGAATTGTCAGGAGGAGAGAGGCAGAGGGTTGCGATTGCTCGGGCTTTGGCAAACAATCCTGAAGTCATACTTGCAGATGAGCCTACTGGAAATCTTGACTCGAGAACAGGAGAGGAAATTCTGGAAATGTTTATTAACTTAAACAAGGAAGGCAAAACAGTCATAATGGTTACTCATGATGCTAATCTTGCTAAGAGGGCAAATCACATTGTGAAATTGAAGGATGGGAGAATTGAAAGATGAGCAGAGAGCAAATTTATGGAGAAATTTATGCAGAAAAAATTACAGAGGGAGATAATACTAAAGTTAATATATATGTAGGTACAAGCAATTTTCCTTTTCTTATATTGCAAAATATGGAAGAAATTAGGCGCATGAGAAGTTTTTTAGATCATATTGTTCATGAAGATGCTTTAGAAGCTTGTAGAAGAACAAAGGCAGGAAGTGGAAGATGAAAAATAAAATCTTAATTCCAGTAATCCTATTAGCAGTTATAATCACAAGTTTCAGCCTGGCATCAGCATTGTCAATTTCTCAGGTTTCAAGTTATCCTGATGAGATACAGCCAGGAGGAAAATCTTCTGTAACTTTGACAATTGAAAATAAAGGAGACAGAGCAGAAGAAATATCTGTAAGCTTGAACTTAAACGGAGCAAGCATACAGCTTGCAAGCGGATTGCAGCAAGTGTATGCGCCTGTTCCATTTTCTCCGTATCAATCTTCAAGTACCCAGAGTATTGAGAGGATAAATAAAGACAAGACACAAGATGTTAGTTTTGATTTGATTGCAAATTCTGATGCTGATTCTGGAATTTATAAAATTCCTGTTGATATCTCATATAAAGTTGACAATGCGAGCAAGAAAGATTCTGGAGTTATAAGCTTAATTGTTAATGCAAAGCCAAAGCTTTCTGTTTCTTCTGATAATTCTGGAGTAATCAAAGGGCAAAGCAATGATGTTAACATTAAGATTGTAAATTCTGGATTGGGAGATGCTAAGTTTTTGAGTGTCAAAGTAGAAGGAATAAGCAATGCAAGGATAATTGGCGCAGATAATTTTTACATTGGAAACTTGAATAATGATGATTTTGATTCAGTAAAATTAAGCTTATTCCCTGTCTCTGGCTCAGCAAACTCAATAAATATTCCTTTAATAATTTTATATAAAGATTCAAGAAATAAAGATTATGCAGAAAGCTTTAATTTGCAAGTTAAATCTTATACGCTGCAAGAAGCAATTAATGCTGGCTTGATTCAGAAAAGCTATACATCAATAATTGTTCTTATTGTTGTAATTTTAATTGTCGCTTATATTGTTTACAGAATTATAAGAGGAATTTTAAGAAGAAGGAAGAAAAACCAGGAGATGTAATCTCCCATGAGTTCTAAATTAAATTACTGGAGAAAAACATGAAACAGTATATCTCTTTATCTATCTCAAATCTTAGAAGAAGAAAGCTTAGAGCATGGCTCACCATGCTCGGGATATTTATCGGGATTGCGGCTGTTGTTTCATTAATAAGTTTGGGAGAAGGATTAAAAACAGCTGTAACAGGACAGTTTGGCTCGCTGTCAGCTGATGTCTTAACTGTGCAGAATGCAGGAACTGGCTTTGGCCCTCCTGGAAGCACTGTTATAAAAAAATTAACAAGCCATGATTTAAACTTGATTGAGAAAGTTCAGGGTATTTCAGAAGTAATTCCAAGATTAATAAGAATTGCGAGAATTGAGTATAATAAAGCAGTTAATTTTAACTATGTTGCAAGTATGCCTGAAAACCAGAAACAAATTGATTTAATTTATAATTCTCTTGATTTAAGAACACAAGATGGAAGATTGCTTAAAGAAGGGGATAAGGGAAAGGTTGTTCTTGGAAGCTCTTTTACAGGAAATTCATTTGACAAGAAAATTCGGGTTGGCTCTGCATTAAATATTCAGGGAAAGGATTTTGAAGTTGTAGGAATTTTAAAGCCAGCTAGTTCTTTTCAAGTTAATTTGGCAATTTTGATGATGGAAGATGACATGAAAAGTCTTCTTGGAATTGGGGATGAGATTGACATAATTATGATAAAAACTGATAATGTGGAAGTTACAGAACAAGTTGCAGCAAGAATTGAGCAGAAATTAAGAAAAGACAGAAATGAAAAAATCGGGGAAGAAGATTTTTCTGTTCTAACTCCGCTTCAGGCAATTTCTTCAATAAATACTGTTCTTGATGTTATTAATATTGTTGTTAGCGGAATTGCTGCTATTTCTCTGCTTGTTGGTGGAATTGGAATTATGAATACTATGTATACAAGTGTTCTTGAGAGAACTAAGGAAATAGGGGCAATGAAAGCAATTGGAGCCAGAAATTCTGATATACTCAAGATATTTTTGATTGAATCTGGATTGCTTGGACTTGTAGGAGGAATTATTGGTGCTGGGATTGGACTGGGGTTTGCATTTCTTGTTTCATTTATTGCTAATTCTGCATTTCAATCAAGTATAATTAATGTTTCTGTATCTTATACTCTTTTAATTGGAGCAGTATCCTTTTCTTTCCTGATTGGAATTTTTGCAGGATTATTGCCTGCTTATCAAGCTTCAAAATTAAATCCAGTTGAGGCTTTGCGAGCATGAAAGTTATATTTTACGAAAGCCCATTTTATCATGTAAGATCTAAATATGAAGAAGCACGAGAAGCATTGATTAAGTTAGGAGTAGAAGATATTCGGGTAGCAAGAATGACTGAAGAAGTTGATAGAGTATTATCTTTAGATAAAATTAATTTTGTATTAGTTCATTTTGATGGAAAAGCCATAGCTTTACAAGAATTGATAAGAAATCATCCTGAAGTAAGATTTTTTGCTTATAGTGCATTTACAGAAGAAAAAGGAATCCAAGGGAGTATTGGAGAGCTCATTGAAACATCTATCATGGAAACCGGGGTTGAAGGAATAATAAGAAATTTTGAGCAAGATTTGTCAAGAGTTGTCCATAATCTACGAGGCGAGGAGAGAAGATGATAAAATTAAATTACAGACAAATCACACGAACCCAAACCTGCGGGTTTGGGCGCACATCTGCAGATGTGCGGTGTGATTTGTAAGATATTTGAAGATGATAGCAGATTATTTTTTATATTCTGTCAAGAATTTAAGAAAAAGAAAACTTAGAAGCTGGCTCACAATTTCAGGAATTTTTATAGCAATTGCAACTATTTTCCTGCTTCTTGGCTTGAGCCTGGGATTAAGCAATGCTATAAATGAACAGTTTAAGATTCTTGGAAGCGACAAATTTTTCATAATGCCAAAAGGAATGGCTGGTGCTCCTGGAAGCGGTGGAGCAGTTGAATTGACAACAGATGATGTTAATGTTATAAGCAAAATTTCAGGAGTAAAAGCAACAAGCTATCTTCTTGCAGGAAACGCAAAACTTGAGTTTAACTTGAGAACAAGATATTATCTTGTGGCTGCTTTTCCAAAAGAAAATGTAAACCTGTTTTTTGAAGCAGGAGGATTGAAAATAGAAGATGGGAAACCTGTTGAAAAAGCAAAAAAAATGGAAGTAGCATTGGGAAATTTGTATAAGACAGGAAACTTGTTCGGAAAGCCGATTAATATTGGAGACACAATAAAAATAAATGGTGTTGAAGTAAAAATTATAAGCATACTTGCTACAGTCGGAAATCCTTCTGATGACCAGAATATTTACATGTTTCTTGACACATATGAAGAAATTTTTGGAAAAACAAATAGAGTTGACACAATTTATGTCCAGATTCAGCCAGGAGAAAACATCAAAGATATTGCAGATAAAGCAAAAACAAAATTGCTCAAGTTTAGAGGATTGACAGAGAAGACAAGAGATTTTGAAATACTAACTCCTGAAGAATTATTGGCAAGCTTTTCAGTTATCTTGAATATAATTACAGCTTTTCTTGTTGGAATAGGAGCTATTTCTCTGCTTGTAGGAGGAATTGGAATTATGAACACAATGTATACAAGTGTTTTGGAGAGAACAAATGAGATTGGGACAATGAAGGCAGTTGGAGCCAGAAATTCTGATATACTCAAGATATTCTTGATTGAATCTGGATTGCTTGGATTAGTTGGAGGGATAATAGGAATTTTGATTGGTTATATTGGAGGAAAATTAGTTGAAATTATCGCAGCTCCGTATACAGGAACTTTATTACAAGTATATTTTCCATGGTATCTTACTCTCTCTGTTCTTGCCTTCTCATTTTTAATTGGAAGCTTGTCAGGAATTCTGCCTTCATATCGGGCTTCAAAGCTGAAGCCAGTTGATGCTCTGAGGTATGAGTAAAATGACTGCTATAAATAGATTAGAATATTTATCAGAAGCACTTGGAATTGCATCAGATTTTATTGAAAAAATACTGGCATAGAATTAACTTGGGCTGAAAAAGCAGGATTAAGAATGTATATTGACAAATTTGAGGAAGTAAATCTGAAGATAGGTGATAGCGCAATTCATTACTTTATGAGTGATTGTTTTGGAATGGATTGGGTTATGGCGGGAAGTACTGATATATGTATTGGCAGGGGTGTGGATAATGAAACATGGATTAAGTTCAGCATGAATTTTATTGGAACTCCTGAATTCAAGCAGTACTGCAGAAATCATGTACAGCAGTGGAGAGATGAGAGAGAATTAATTTAGGTTTTATTTTAATAATTTGGGATTGATTTTTAAAACACTAATAATATATTCTTTTATTTCCCTGCTTTTGTGAGAATTTAAGCTGATATGCTTTTCTCCTGTTGAAATTTTTAGATAAACTAATTCCAAATTTGCAAGTTCTTTGGCTGCTTTTTCTGAATCTTTTATACTTGCATTATCCATTAGATGAAATAAATTTCTTAAAGGAGTATGAGCCCCTCCCCATTTTCCTTTTCTATACAGCTTATATAAAAGTTGAGCTTTTAGTTCTTCATAACTTGCCATTTTCATTTCTTTTCTTGTCAAAAGAAAACATTCTTTATATACATTGGGATGCAATGTAAATTAAACACTTTTTTAATAAATTAAATACAAAAATAGAAAGATTTAAATATGCTTATGTTTTATAGTACATATGGGAACCCGCAATACTGAAGAATCATTTTTTTTGCAGTATTTGGGAGATAATCCTAAGATGAGAATCTTAGATTTTCTTATGGATAACTTTGCTTTGGATTTTTCCTTGCCTCAAATAGCAAAAGGCAGCAAAACAGCCTACACTACTTTGATAGATTTATTGCCTAAATTAATAAAACAAGAAATAATAATTGAAACCAGAAAAATAGGAAAGAGCAAGCTTTACAAAATTAATTTAGACAGCTCAATTGTAAAATCATTAATGGCTATAGATTTAAAATTATCTGAATCTTGCATCCCTCAAAACAAAATTATGGCTTAGTTTCATAAACTTTAAAATAGCCAAATACATTAATAAAACATGAACATAGCAAAAAGAGCTCTTATTGATGCAATTTCAACAACATTATACATAATTCTTGTTGCATCATTTATGTTTTATCTTCAGACCAGCATGCCAAAAGCTCCAGATAATGTTTTGATTCCAATTGCAATGCTCTTATTGTTTGTATTTTCAGCTGGATTAACTGGGGCTTTAGTTTTTGGAAAGCCCATCATGCTTTATTTTGACGGAAAGAAAAAAGAAGCAGTTTTATTAATTGCATACACTTTAGGAATTTTATTTATTATAACTTTAATTGTATTTATTTTTCTTCTGGCTTATTTTAGTCCGGCTTTTTAACGATTGCAAAAAATATACAAATATTTATAAACTAAAAAGTAAAATTAAATAGATAAGGAGAAAAAAGTGAAATAAAAAATGGGGAAATGTGTATATTGCAAATGTGAAATTAATGATGAAAGAGCAGTTGATGTTTGTGATAAGTGTGGATTGAAAGTTTGGGGAGAAAGGATGTTCAAGGCGATAATTGATAATATGGGGCAGGCAAAGGAAAAGGGAAACTTGATGCAGGGTTCAATAAGCATGGAATTTGAAAAAGGAAAAGAAATTCTTTAATTTTTGTTTAACACAAGATTTAAAAACTGATTTTACTCTTGGCTAAAGATAACAAAACATGGCAAACGGAAAGATATTTTTATCCGGGTTTGAACTGGAAGAAGCTGAGAAGGCTATTGTTGGGAATATAATCAACAATTATAAGCATAAGATAGACGAAAGAGCAGAGTATGAATATATCAAGCTGAGATTGAAAAAAAGCAGAAGAGGAAAGGCTTTTCTGCATGAAGTCAAAGGAAGCTTGAAAAAAGACAATAAAATATTAAACTCAAAATCAACAGATTATAATCTGTTTGCGGCAACAGCAGAAGTCATGGAAAATTTAATGAATGAGATGATACATAAAATGAGAACAAGGAGGCAGAAGTAAAGGAAATTTAAGATGAATAAAAGAAAACAAGAAAGAGAAAAAGGAAAGATAAGATTAAGCATATATTTTCAAGAACTTGGAGAAGGAGACAGGGTTGCAATAGTAAGAGAGCACAGCATTATTACAGGCTTTCCAAAAAGAATGCAGGGGAAGACAGGGGTAGTGGAAAGCAGAAGAGGAAAGGCTTATATAGTAAAAATAAAAGACAATAAACAGGAGAAAAGATATATAATTCCTGCTATACATTTAAAAAAGATAAAATAAATAAAATATAAGCAAGATAAGAAAATGATATAAAGATAAAAAATAAATTCAAAAAATGAAAAAACCAAAACAATTAGAATTTGAGTTCATGAAGGAAAAAAGAAACTGGCCAGTTATGATTGCTGCAGGAGTCGTGACATTAGGATTTTATGGTTTGCTTTTGTATTCTATAACATCTGCTCTAAATAGTGAAAACAATATCGTGAAAAATATCACAGCTGCAACATTACCTATTTTGGTTTTTGGTGGAGCAATCGCACCTTATTATTTTGGTTATGCAATTGATAGAGTATCTGATACCATCAGAGAAAGAAATAAAAATTTAGCTAAATTAATTTAAAATGATAAAAGAAACAAAGGCATTAGGCATGGCAGAAGTAAGCGAGTACCTGGAGGAAGGCGAACTGAAAGCATCTATTAAAAGATTTATAAAATTAAAGCCGAGCGAGGCAAAGAAGATGAGGGAAGAAATAGAAAAACTCGGAAATATAAAAATCAAAGAAGAGCATACAGCAAAGATTATTGACTTGCTGCCTGAAGATGCCCAGGATTTGGCAAAAATATTTACAGAGACAAGCTTAGATGAGAATGAAAACTCAAGTATACTTGAAATTGTTAAAAAATACAAATAAGAAACATGGAGAAAGAAGAATACGCGATTGTGCTAGATTATTTGCCATATGGATATCCGTTGGAAGGAAAGATGATGCCTATAGCCCAAGCTATAGGCTTGAATAATTTTACGCTTCTTCAGCTTGTTCCGAGAAGAGGAATTAAACTTGAGTTAAAAGAAAAAGTTTATATTGGGGAAGGAAAAAGAGACAGGATATACTATATTCTAGGAAGACTTCCACAGGAAAAATTAACTGAAACAGCAAAAATTCAGCTGCAGGAATATATCAACCAGACAATCTCTGAAAATGAGAAAAGATTTGTTGATTTTTTCAACAAAGCAGAGCCCGTAAACACAAGACTGCATCAGCTTGAGCTGCTTCCGGGTTTTGGAAAGAAGCACATGCAGGAAATTTTAAAAGCAAGAGAAGAGAAAGCATTCTCAAGTTTTGAAGAAATAAAACAAAGAATTCCAAGCCTGCCTGACCCAAAAAAAGCTGTTGAAAAAAGATTAATTGAAGAACTGACACATGCAGAGAGGCATAGTTTATTTGTAAATTAAATCAGTATTTCGCAAGGATGAAAAAATGATAAAACAAAATAAAAAATATACGCAAATAAATTTGCAAAATAAAAATTAAAATGATAAAACCAGAACATCAGGAAAAAGAAGAGAAAATAATCAGAATTCTGTCTACTGATGTTCCTGGAAACAAGCAGGTGTATGCTGGCCTGACAAGAATAAAAGGAGTTTCGTGGAGCCTGTCAAATGCAGTATGCCACGTGCTTGGGATAAGCAAAGAAAGAAAAATTGTTTCTTTAAACGAGCAGGAAATAAAAAAAATTTCAGAATTCATCAAAAACCCAAAACTTCCTGATTTTATGCTGAACAGAAGAAAAGATTTTGAGGCAGGTAAAAGTCTGCATTTAATTGGAAGTGACTTAGATTTGATAAAAGAATTTGATATAAAAAGACTAAAGAAAATCAGAAGTTATCGGGGATTAAGGCATGCTCTTGGACAGCCTGTAAGAGGGCAGAGAACAAGAAGCCATTTCAGGACAAGAGGAAAGAAAAAAGCTGTTGGAGTTATGAATAAGCCAAAGGCGGGGAAAAAACAATAAAAATTTAAGATGATACGAAAACATAAAAGATATTCAAGACCAAGAAAGCTTTATGACAAGGCAAGAATAGAAAATGAAAATTTGCTCCTGAAAAGATATGGATTAAAAAGCAAGAGAGAAATCTGGAAAGCAGAAGCTGCAGTTGACAGAATACGAAAACAGGCAAAATCACTTATCACTTCAAGCAAAGAAGAGCAGGAGAAGCTATTTGAAAAACTGAGAAAAATTGGATTTGATATAAAGAATACTGCTGATGCTCTTGCATTAAACAAAGAAAACTGGCTGAAAAGAAGGCTTCAGAGCCTGGTTGTAGAAAAAAAACTTGCAAGAACTCCAAAAGAAGCAAGACAGCTTATAGCCCATAAGCACATATCAATTGGCGGGAAGAGAATAAATATCCCTTCTTATATTGTGCCTGTTGATGAGGAAGACAAAATTGAAATTAAAACAGTAAGAAAAATAAGCGAAAAAAATACGGAGAAAAATTAATATGCCAGGAAATGAACAACAGACTGCTGCTGAATTAAACAGGCTTGAGGAGAAAAATTCTGCAAAAAAGGAAAAGAAAAAAAGCGAGGAAGCCACAGGAATTGTTTATATCTCAACATCATTTAATAATACAATTGTCCACATAACTGACTTGTCTGGAAATACTGTTGCAAGAATTTCCGGGGGGCAGATAACAAAGCATGACAGATTGAAGGCAAATCCGACTGTCGCGATGTTTGTTGCAAAGAGGGCTGCTGAGATTTCCAAAGAAGCAGGAATAACAAGCCTGTATGTAAGAATAAAAGCTGCTACTGGCTCTCCGGCACTTGGACCAGGAGCGCATGCTGCTGTCAAATCATTGTCAAGAGAGGGAATAAAAGTGATAAGCATTGTTGATACAACAAAAGTTCCAAGAGGCGGGCCTAAGAAAAAAGGCGGGAAAAGAGGAAGAAGAGTTTGATTAGGTTTATAAATAAATATTGATAATAAATTAAGAGATAAAAATAACAACATGAAATTAACAAAAAGACAGCAAGAATTAGCAGATTTAATTGAATTATTGAGAAAAGCAGAAGATGCTGTTGATATTAAAGATGAAGAGCAGGCAAATTTAACATTTAGTATTGCTTATAAAGAATTTAGTATTCAGATTAGAGGGATAAAAACAGCAAGACAAAAAGAAAACCCGAGTTATAGATGGGGGAATAGATTGATAGAATGTGCAGATCAAATATATTTTGAATTTAAGGAAAAACATGCATGGAGGAGGCAGGAATTAGTAGCATAAAATGAAGATAATACAAAAAGACAAGGAAAAAGCAGTATTTATATCTGAAATAGATGAATCTTTAGCAAATGCCATAAGAAGAAGCGCGAACGAGATAGGAATTCTTGCTGTTGATGAAGTTGAAATATCAAAAAATGATTCTGTTTTGTATGATGAGATAATCGCGCACAGAATCGGCCTGATTCCTTTAAAAAATGAAAAATTAAAATTAAGAGAGGATTGCGACTGCAAGGGAAAGGGATGCATGAAGTGCATGATTCAGCTGAAGCTTTCTGCTAAAGGGCCTGGAACAGTTTATTCAAAAGATTTGAAGGGAAAAGCAGAAGCTGTTTATGAGAAAATTCCTATTGTTATTTTGCAGGATGGGCAGGAGCTTGAACTTGTTGCTTTTGCAAGATTGGGAAAGGGGATTGAACATGCCAAATTTTCTCCTGGGCTTGTATATTACAGAAATTTTGCTGATATTGAGATTAAAAACTGTAATGGGTGCAAGGAGTGTGTTGAAGCATGCCCTCTTGGGCTGATTAAGCTTGAGAAAAAGCCAGAAATTGAAAATATATGGAAGTGCGATTTGTGCGAGGCTTGTGTTGAAATATGCAGGAAAAAAGGAAATGATTCTATTACAATAAAACCTTCAAGCGAGATTGTGTTTTTCATTGAGTCATGGGGGATGATTGAGGCAAAGGAAATACTTTCAGAAGCTGTTGATGCCATAAAAGAAAATCTGAAAATAATAAGCAAGGCATAAGTTATTTTTTATATTCTACCCCAAATGTGAACCTTTTATCACCTGTATCGTCACCACGTTGAAATTCAAATTCATGGGGGTGTTTAGTTAATTGAAATGCTGTAGGTCCGCTCCATTCTGGGTTAAAAGATCCAAACACGCCAAAATTCTGAGTTGTTATACGAAGATATTCTGCTAATTTTTTTGCCCCAGACAAGCCAAAATTAACTTTGAAGAACTCTCCTCTTGCAATTTCTTTATAATCTTCTTCCACGCCAGGTCCTGCGGGATATTTACAGAATCTTAATTTTCTATCTTTACTGAATCGAACACCTTGAATTTCTTTTCCATCTTTAAGCATTTTTTCTAATTTTTCTGGTTTAATTTTTCTGTCAAATTCACTTTTAGAATCCTGAATAACATAAAACCCCTTATCAGTCATAAAGTTTCTATTAAAGACCCAAAAAAGGAGATAATCAGGCATCCTTTGTATCAAAGGCAAAAGAGCAGGTACGTTATCTCCTACAAGAAGAGATTGTCCTGCACTTATAACTCTCTTCTGAATATTTTTGAAAGTATCTTCATATAATTGAACAGATGCTATTTTAGGGTCATCAATCTTAAATTTCCTTCCTTTTTTTATGGCTTCTCTTAATTGACTCCGAGTTATTGCTTGTATTTTCTTTTCTCTTGGAAGTCTTCCAATAATTGTATAAGGTTCAATTACAAGATGCCCCTCAAAATCAGAACAAGTTTTTTCACAATAATATGCATTTGCTCCTGATTTCCTGCATAATCTTTGTAGCTTTGAATCTTCGTCAATAAATTTTATATCACGTTCATCTATGTCTATTACAAATGGGTGCCCAATACGCCTTGCTTGTACAATAAAATCCTTGCCATTAACTGTTGTAACTAAACTACCATCATTATTTTCGGTGAGTCTAATAAGTTTCATTTTCTTTTCTCCTTGATTTATTTCTTGATAGTAGCAACATATTACCTATATTTAACATTTTTTATTAAAATTTGGGATAAAATAGTAAAATTTATATAGCTAATCCTAATATGTAACAATATGAAACTTGATTTATATGATAGAAAAATTTTGTATTATCTTGACATGAATTCCAGATACACACTTGGAGAACTTGGAAAGTTAGTTAGGCTTTCAAAAAATGCGATTAGCCATAGAATAAAAAATCTTGTGAAAGAGGGAATAATCAGAAAATTCTACTCAGTAATTAATACCCAAAAGCTGGGATATTCTTATTTCAAGGTTTATTTTAAACTGCAAAATACAAATGAAAAATCAGAAAAAGAAATAATAGATTATATTATAAATAAAATTCCAAGTTTATGGGTAAATTCCTGGGAAGGAAGGTATGATTTAATGGCAGGAATTCTTGCAAAAAATATAGAAGAATTTTATGAAATTCTTAATAGTCTTATAAATAAATTCAGAAAAAATATACAAAGTTATGATATCTTTATTGTTATATCTGCTCCTCATTTCAAAAAAAATTACTTATTAGAACAAAGTAAATCACAAGCGAAAATAGAGGAATTTGGAGGAAAAACAGAGATTATAGAAGTTGATGACATTGACAGAAAAATTTTAAAAGAAATGGCTGAAAACTCAAGAATTCAAATTGTTGAGCTTGTTGAAAAAATAAATTCTACAATAGATATTATAAGATATAGATTAAAAAAGCTGAATGAAAATGAGATTATACAAGGATATAGAATTCTGATTGATTATCCAAAAATCAATTATCAGTTATATAAGGTGTTAATTTCAGCACAAAATTTAGATAAAGAAGCTGAAAAAAAGATAATCGAATATTGCTCCTCTATTCCAAATATAGCAGATATTATAATTAGAGGCATAGGTTCGTGGAATATTGAATTGCAGATAGATGCAAAAAATAGCCAGGAATTCCACAATATTTTCAAGGATTTTAAGAATAAGTTCAATAATCTAATAAAAAGCCATGAAACCTTGTTGATGATTAATGAGTATAAGTTGAATTATTTTCCTTTTTGAATTATGGAAGCAAATACTTAAAAAGGAAATATCTCCATATTCTTATTATGCGGGAGTGCCGGAGCGGTCAAACGGGCATGAGTTTTTTCAAAGAAAAAACTGCCAAGCTAAGGACTGCAAAGGCAGAAACCATGTGGCTTAGTGCCTGCGAAGGTTCAAATCCTTTCTCCCGCATATTCTTGCTATGCCAAAGGCATAGTAATTGGATTTGAACTGAGGAGTGAATTTCGAAGAAAGAGAAACTGGGTTTTGTATGCTGGAATAACTAGAACCCGCCAGAGGTTCTAGGTTCAAATCCTTTCTCCCGCATTTCATCAGAAATGCGCTCAAGTTTACCCGCATTTATATCAAAAAAGTTTATAAACCCTCAAAATATTGAAAAATAACCTGCAAGCTAACGCGTTGAGTAGGAAACTACTTAATTCTCAGCTTGTTAAAATTAAGATGAAAGATAAAATAATGAAATCAAAAGATAGGCAAGAAAAAAATGTCTTGCTAGATAAAATAACAAAATCAAGAACAAAAATAGACAGGCAGGCAGAAAGAAAATTAAATCCAGAATTAGCTGAAACTATAATTTTAACAAAGAAAAATGAAGCCTGGCTTCCAGTAGCTAGTTTGCTTTCTTATCCAAGAAGAAAGCAGATTTCAAAAAATCTTGATGAAATTGATAAAGAAAGCAGGGAAGGAGATACTATTATTGTGCCTGGAAAAGTTTTAGGAAATGGAGAAGTAAGCAAGAAAATAAGAGTTGTTGGAATATCATTTTCAAAAAGCGCAAGGGAAAAGCTTAAAGCCAGGAAGTGCGAGATTGTTTCAATACTTGAGGAAATAAAAGTAAATCCAAAGGCAAACGGGCTGAAAATTTTGAAATAAAAATGGAAAAAACAGAAGAAAAAAATCAGATTGTAATTGACGCAGAAAATGCTATACTTGGAAGGCTGGCAAGTTTTTCTGCGAAACAAGCTTTGCTTGGAAAAAAAGTTATTATTGTAAATTCTGAAAAAGCAGTTGTTTCTGGAAACAGAAAAAGCATAATTCAAGGCTATCTTGAGAAGAGAAAATTCAAGAAAGTCAAGTATCCAAGCATGCCTGAACAAATTTTGAAAAGAACAATAAGAGGAATGCTTTCTTACAAGATGGGAAGAGGAGAAGAAGCTTTTAAAAGAATAAGATGCTATAAGGGAGTTCCAAAAGAGTTTGAGAATGAGAAAAAAATTAAATCAGGAAGAGAAAACAAGGATTTGATGAGCCTTGAAGAGCTCTCTAAAATGCTGAAATAAATATTAAAATGAACGGAAAAATAGGCAAGACATCAGAAATGTAAATTTCTGAATGCACTCAGAAACATAAGGTTTCTGATGAACTAAAAATCATAAATGATTTGTCTTGCTAAATTTAAAGATGAATGAAAAAATTGTGACAAGCGGGAAGAGAAAGAGCGCAGTGGCAAGAGCTGTTATTAAAGAAGGAAGCGGAAAAATTACAATAAACAAGAAGCCTTATCAGCATCTTGAAATTATGAAAAGATTAATGATTGAAGAGCCATTAAGAATTGCCTCTGAAAAGCTTGGGGGCTTGAAATTTGACATTGATATTATGGCAAGAGGCGGAGGGCAGGAGAGCCAGATTGAGGCATCAAGGCTGGCAATCGCACGAGCATTAGTTGAAGCTACAAAAAGCTCTGAATTGAGAAAAGCTTATCTTTTGTATGACAGAAGCATGCTGGTTGCAGACACGAGAAGAAAAGAAGCTTACAAGCCAGGAGATTCCAAGGCAAGGGCTAAGAGGCAAAAAAGCTACCGCTGATTATATTTACTGGGCAAGAAGAGTTCTATTGAAGATGAAAATACCAAGAGAAAGATTAACAGAAATTGCAAGAACTTTTCTGCAAGTTTTAGATAAAGAAAAAGTTAGAGATGTAAGAGATTTGGAAAGATTAGCAGGACAAACAATTCCAATAGATGGAAGAGATTTTGAATATTTTTCTGTTTCCTGGAGGCCTTTTAATTTGGGGACAAGAGCATTAGATGCTAGCTATATTATCCAGCATAAGCCAAATGAAATTGGTGGAGGCATTCCTTTATGCTTAAAAATTAATTGTTCTTTGGGATACTCACAAATTATTGTTAAAACTTTGGCTGAAATAGAAGGGTATCTTGTTTTTAATGAAGACCCTTTTGGAAACAAGGTGCAAATGATGCTTGTAGAGAGCATAGAATTGCAGAAAGCTAGAGAAGAAATTGAGAGATTAACAAGAACATAAGCAATAAACTTTTTACTATAATTTTCTGGTATTATCATGATATTCAAAAAGAGAGTGTATAATGTCCTGACAATTTTAATTTTTCTTATTTTGAATTAATATAAAAAATTATGGATTTTTTTGAGGTAGGCTATATGCTTCTGCTTGAAATTTTTTATTTTGCTTCTTTTGGTGAATATTTCAAGGCTTTTTTCTGCACCAAGAACCTGCGGCAGAATAACATAATCTGCGCCTTTTTCATACATTTCAAGAGCGTCATGGATTTTCTCGGCAGTCAAGGCGATTAATGCATCTGGCTTAATGTTCCTGATGCATCTAATAAGAAGAATATTGTCTTGTTTGTCAGGAATAGTAGATATAAATATCTCTGCATCATTTAGAGGAAGGCTTTGAATAAATTCACGGTTGTTTATATCGCCGTAAATGCATGATATTTTTTTTATTGAAAGAGAGTTTATAACCTCTGGATTAAAATCAACAACAAGCACCCTATCTTTTACTTTCTCTAAAAATTGAAGATAAATGCTCCCCATCCTATGACACCCAAAAATAATTATTTTTTTCTTTCCCGGCGTAATATATTTTATCTCGCGGGAAAATTTTTTGGGTATCAAATCAAATACCTTCCCAAAAATTTTTGAAAATGGCTTGTCAAGCTTTATGGTATAGGGGGTTATTGCTATTGAAATCACTGTTGTAAGAATAATTATGTCAAATGCATTTTGAGGGATAACTCCGAAGTTAAGCGCAGTAAGCATAAGAATAAGGCTGAATTCACTAAGTTGGGCAAATGAAACCCCTATTTTTAGTGATATTCTTGAATTATACCCTTTAAATCTCAGGACTAATGCAGTAATTAATGGCTCAAATATTATAAGAACAAGAAGAAGAAAAAATGTTGGCATAAGCATGCCTCTTGAAATATTTGTAAGAAGCATCCCGACTGAAACAAAAAATATTACTGAAAAAAAGTCCCTTAATGATTTGGTTCTTGTTTCTATCTCAAGTTTATAAGCAGTATTCGCAAAAATTATTCCGGCTATGAATGCGCCAATTGTTATTGAAAAATTCAATAAAGAAGCAAGAATGACTAAAAAGAAAAGAAGAGCAAGAGAAATTATGAATAACAGCTCTGTTGAGGATGCGATTTTTTTCAGTGTTTTTCTTAAAATAAAATAAAGAAAAAATGATATGAGCAGGAGAAAAGCAAGCTTAATTAAAGTCAGAGCAATAAAAGATAAAGTAAATTCTTTTGTAAGAACAGCCAAGCATATTATTGCAATAACATCCTGCACAAGCATTATTCCTATGATAAATCTCGCATGAAGAGTATTAAGCTCATTTTTATCAGCAAGAATCTTTGTTACAACAACCGTGGAACTAAAAGAAATTGCCAGCCCTATCCATACTGCTTCTGAAACGGAAAACTTAAATGCAAGAAGAATAAAAAAGCAGAATAAAGTGACAGAAATAACCTGGATAATTCCTGCAATTGCAGATGTAGAAAAAGATTCTTTCAATTTTTTAAAGCCCATTTCCAGCCCAATAGTAAACAGCAAAAAAGAGATTCCAATTTCTGCAAAGCCATTAATTAAATTTTTATCTGAAATTATGCCCAAAACAAGCGGGCCGAGAATAATTCCTGAAACAACATACGCAAGAATAAAATTTTGTTTGAGGACTTTAGAGAGATACGCAAAAAAAGCTGCAAAAATTATTACCAGAGAAATACTTATTAAAACAGAATGTTCTGTTATGCTCTCTGCATTTCCTGAAAAAAATGAAATAAGCGCATCTATTGCAAACATTTTTTATGTGGTTTTTTCTCCCTTTTCGTTCAAAGTGTCAAGAGGATTCTTTATTGACTTAATTTGCTCCTGGGAAATGTGAGTGTATAATTGTGTTGTGTTTAGTGATGAATGTCCGAGCAATTCCTGAATTATACGAATATCCACCCCTGACTCAAGAAGATGGGTTGCAAAACTATGCCTTAGAGTATGAGGAGTTACTTTCTTGTCAATTCCGGATTTTTTTGTTGTTAATTGAATTATTTTCTGGATATTTCGTGTTGTTAATGGCTTGGCTTTTGAAAATAAATAAACTGCTTCTGGGTTTTTTTCGCAATATTCCTGCAGCTCGCGGCATAAAGATTCTGAGAGCATGAAAATCCTGTCCTTGCTTCCTTTTCCCTTTCTTACCCAGCCTGTCTTATCCTGTAAATTTAAGTCAGCTTTTTTTAAATTTACAAGTTCAGAAACTCTCAATCCTGAGGAATATAATAAAGAGAGCATTAATCTTGATTTGTTTGTTTCTGCTGTATCAAGAAGCTTTTTCACCTCTTCTCTTGACAAAACAGCAGGAAGCTTCTTGTCTTTTTTTGGCAGGGAGATTTTGCTCATCGGCTTGTTGAGAATTGAGAAGAAAAATTTTATTGAACTTGCAGCAAGAGAAATTGTTGATTTTGATTTGCTGTCAAATAATGAAGCAAGATATGACTTGACATCATCTTCTGTCATTTCCTCAACTTTTTTTCCAGAAGAAGCGAGAAATTTTTCAACAAAAAATGTGTAATTTTTTATTGTAAGCTGTGAGAATCCTTTTAATTTGAGTTCTATCTTCAATTTTTCAATCGCCTCTTTGTTTTCCATTTAAAAATTTAATGCGAATTAGTTTATAAATATGATTATACTAGTCAAGAATAATAATTCTTAAAAATTATAGTATTTTATAATAAAAATGGAATACGGGATACAGGTTAAAATTATATTTTTCAGCTTGGCAATATTTTTGCTGTATTTTTTTATATTTTGGATTTTACATGGAAGAATTGGGATGTTGATTTGGACAATAATAGGCATAATTTTCTTTATTTTTATCAGGATTGTAAAAATTATCTAGAAAAAAGATAATAGAAAAAGACAAATATATTGGCTTGGAAAGGATTTTCCAGGGGATAATAAAAGATAAATATATTAACTTGGTTATGCTTGCAGATTTATGGATATAGCACACCCTATAACAAGCTTGAACAGGAAATATGTTCTTACTGTTGCAATAATATAGGTGGTTTTCTGGAGTGTTTTGTATTTTTCAGATTTGATTGGAGTCTATATATATTTGGTTTATGCTGTTTCAGGCTTTTTGATGATTATTGTTGACTGGTATGGAACACAAGAATATCTGCTTGGCTTGGGGGTTGCGTGGACTGCTGGATTCTTGATTTTTTATCTATTCGGAATAATTAATGAGATTTCTGATATGGTTTATGAGATTCCTGGAATTGTGATGATTATTATATCTTTGTATAACTGGGGCGCTGGCACTGATATATCAAGAAAACAAAAAACTCCGATTGAAGACATGGATATTGAGTGGAATTACAGCTCTGGATGATTATATTCAAGAATAATAAAGAATAAATAGTAGTTTTTATATGATATATTATGCTTAAACAGCCTCCAATTGAAGAGAGAGTTAAGCACGCTAAAACTGTATTAAATAGAAGACATGGGATTAAAGTTGAATTTGCTAGAATTGATAATTTAAGTGAGCAGGATTTTGAAACTGCTATTGGATTAGTTATGAAAGATGGGGGTTATAGGGCAATAGTAGAAGCATATCTTGCATATAATGAAACAAGATATAATGTTCTTATGTTTAAAGTAAAAGAATAAAGAAGTTAAGATAATTTATTAATTAATTTTTAAGCATTGTTACTGCAACAAGATTTCTTCCTTCTCCTTTTGTTAAAGCAAAACAATATCTTCCTAATTCTGTGTCTCCATCCTGAAGAGTTGCTGTAACTCTTGCTGAAGGAGATGTCCCCTGTTCAACTAATTCCTCAACAGCTCCATAAGCTCTTGTACGCACTAATCCATCTACAACAATTTCTTTGATTTCTCTGCTGCTTCTCTCGTGTCTTCTAGAATCATGAGTTGCTCTTTGCCTGTATCTAAGAATAACATGATTTGTGATTGAAATTCTCATTTCAGTATTATTGTTTTTTAGATATTTAAATTTTATTGTAATAAGAAGATTTATTAACCTAAATTAATAAATATAAAAATGGCAAGAAACAGAGAAAAAGTGAAATGCAAATGCTGGCATAGATGCGGGGGGTGCGGAGGAGTGTATGGCTTGGGATTTATTGGAGCTTTGATTTATTATATCCAGACTGCAACATCATTTTGGATGGGTGTTCTTGGAATTCTGAAAGCTATAGTCTGGCCTGCTTTTCTTGTCTATGAGCTTTTGAAATTTTTAGCTTAATTATATTATAGTTAATTATTTATATAATTCTTGCCTGAGATTAAGATGAAGAAAAAATGGGTGCAGGAAGTAACAACTGACTCAACTTCGCCTCCTGAGGGAATATTTACAAGAGATGCAGAGACAATAGCAAGAGTTATGGCTAAGAAAGAAGTGAGCCCGAAAGGAATTGGCTCTGCTATAAGAATGATACAATATTTTATCAACAGGGGAGGAAAGGGAATTTCAAAAAAAAGAAGAAAAGAGCTTGAGAAGGCAAAAAGGTTACTGCAAAAAAATTAAAAAAATAATTACGCTATTTCTATATGTGTGACAAGAGAAGTGAGATTTTTTAAATTATCATAAGAGCTAGGACTCATTTGAGATGGAGTGTAGTTTGTTGGAAAGCAGTCTATAAGATTGAATTCCCGCGCTTTATTATCTTCCTGCGAATAAAACACAAAAATGAATTTACTCATATCTCTTTTTCCAATTAAAGTCCAGGATAATTTCTTGTCCTGATTATCTGAATTGTCAGGATAATATAACTGCATGCTTTTGCATTTATACTTCATCTGATTGTTTAAACTCAGGAGTGTGAAAGAAATAGAGCTTCCTGAATTCGCGTTTTTATCTTTTAAAAAAAGAAATTTGTTCAGATTTCTTGCTAAAACATCCCCATAATATGCCCCTGGTGTTTTTTTCTCATCTGCATTATTTCCTACTGTATAATTTACAAATTCAATAACAGCATCTCCGCCTGATATACTCCACCATGATTTTTTAGGATTATACTTCTGATTCTGGAAAGCTGTTACGCTAAATCTTGCTATCTCAATTATTTTCTGATTTTGGTTTGTGTTTGTATTGGAATTTGCATCAGTTTTTGTATTCAGAGCCAGAACAAATGCTAAAGAAAACAAGAAAATAATAAACGAAGCAAGCATGATTTTATTCATATTTTATACAGGTATTTCTTGTATTTAAAAATTATTATGATTGAGTTTTATTTTCTTTTTACCCTGGAAAAACACGAAACAAGAAAATCATCGAGTTTTTCCTGCTCTTGAGCTAGTTTCTTTCTTGTGCAGCTTCTTCTCAGAATATCCTCAATCTGTTCAGATAGAGTCAGCATATTTCTTTTCGAGCGTTTGTCAAGTGTAGACAAAACTTCATTGCTTAGAAAAACACAAACCTGATTTTTGTTTGTATATTTTGGATTTAAGTTAAGAAAAGCTTTCTCGACAGAAGCAGAATTCCAGCCTTTTGAAATAAGAGCGTTTTTTATTGAGATGTCATCATATCCTCTGTTTCTTGCCTGCTTGATAAATCCTGCCAGTGTTGTCATTTTTGCTGTTTCCTTAATTAATGTTAACTAATCCTTTATGATTATTTTTTGGTTATTTGCTTAATTGGGATGTTGATTTTTAATTAATAGTTTGGGGTTTTTTGTGTTATTAATTAATTTTACTTCTAAACCTAATTGTTTCTTTATTTCTGGTGTTTTATTATTAATTAATTGTGAGTATGGGTGTTATCAAGTTAATTAAGAGCTTCATTTTCCTTTAGGATTAACATAAACCTTCTCAACTTTGAAACTTTTATAGATTCCCTCAAGAATATCAGTGCCAGCATAACCTGCCAGCAAACTTAATCTTGTGTCAAAATTAAAAATTATTCCTGTAAATATGCCTATAATTATGGCTACAAGAACAGTTATAATATAATATCCCCATATAATTCTCCTTTTAAGAGAGAGCGCCTTTAACAATCCTACAACTCCCCGAGTTAATCCCCCAACACCACCAAGAATTCCCGCAAGAAGTATGTCATTCATCTTTCTCTCTCACCTCTTTCTCCTCTTTTCTCTCTTCATATTCAACTTAATTTACTGAGATATAAAAAGTTATCGCTTTATGCTTTCTTCAACTTATCTTCTTGCCTGCTTCTAACAAGAAAAGCAACAACCTTATTTAATTAGTTCTTTTAATTTAGGATATGCTTTTTTCAGAAAATCAAGGGTTTTCTTTGCATACTCAGAATCAATTCTTTTGCCATAATATTTAATGCCATTTCTGAAAAATCTTAATTGATCAGCAAACCTAACATCTGCATCTGCAAATCCTAATTCCCGCAGATAAGAAACTTCTGCTTCATGGCTGGAAGTTCCAGAACATTTAATTCCTATAATATAAAGTTTTGCCCTAACTATCATCATGATAATATCATAGCAATATTCAACAATATTATTTGCATTTGAATCAGATAATCCAACTTTCTTAAGTATCTCTCTTAATGAGCTCTCTTTTCTTTCAGATTCCTGCATCAAATTCTTGGCTCTTGAAATATTTGGAGAAATTTTCTTTGCCACTCCTGTTTCTACATACCATCTAAAAGGTTTTAATCCGCTCATAATTCCACTCCTCCTGCAAGTATTATTCCGTTGAGTATATTCTCTTTTAAGTGCTTATGTATTTTTTTAAATGATTCATAAAAATTTAGGTTTATCTTTCTTTCAAGCAATTTCTCAAATCTTTCCATATCTGCTTCTTTTTCCTTTCTTCCAATAATTGCTATATCTATATCAGAGTTTATAGTATCTTCTCCTTTAGAATACGAGCCAAACAGTATTATTGCAGCTCCTGCAAACTTTTCTTCAAGAAAATCTGCCAAGCCAGATTCATAAATCATCTTTAAATTATCTGCTCTCTTCAGCTGAATTATATTATGATTTTCAGAATTCAAGCTGACGGAATATCTTCCAGACTCTTTGTCCTTTTTTACATTTATCATCTCTTCTTTCTCAAGAAAATGAAGAGATTTTGACACAGCCGGCTGGGAAACTCCAAGATTCTTTGCAATATTCAGCGCATTAAGAGTTTTTCCGGATTTTACAAAAAGCAATCTTAAAATTCCCTGCTGGAGGTTTGTTAACTTTTGTTCATATATGTTTACCATAGTTAATATATATAAACTTTAGTTTATAAATCTATCCCTAGAAAGCAAGCCCCTCAGAAGAGATTTCAGCTTTATCTCGGCGCTTTGTAAACTTCATCATGATGCTTATATCTCTCAATTATTATTGTTTTTGCAGATTCGTTAATTGAATAAACAAGGACAAAATTTCCTATGTGAACTCTTCTGAAATTTTGAAGCGGTTTTCTTAGCGGCTTGAAATGATACGGATTTTCTTGTATCTCCTTTATTTTCTTGTTAATATATTCAAAAGAAACCTTGTCTTTTTTTGCAAGTCTTGCAAATACTGCATCAACTGATTCTCTTAATTCAAGATAGTACATTTTACCTCTTTATTTGTATCTTGAAGAAAAGTCTTTAACTTTTATAGTTTTCTCTTTCTGGGCTGCCAGAAGTTCTTTGATGAATTCTGGCCTTAGTTCTGGCTCAAGAATTTCCCTGCCGTAAATAGTAAGTATAAGATTAAGTGCATCGCTTTTGTCTTTTAAATCTTCTTTTGCTTTTACTATATTAATCACCCTATTTGCTTCATCATTTATATCAACAATTGCCTTTACCATTTTTATTATTTCATATTAATTTGATATTAATTTGATATTAATATAAGTATTTAAATGTTTCTGCCTGAGTTTGAGGTGTGGGCTTTGGGATTTATCTCCTCGCGATTTTCCACAAATCCAAGAAAAAGTCCCTCATTTGGTTAGAAACAATATCGCTTTCTATCTTAATTGCTATTGGATAATCAGTCCAGGTAAGAAGAATGATATAATTCCTAAATATAGTTATCCCTTGAGGTAAAGAAAAATTAGTATGCCTAACTTTTGTCTTGGTGTGTTTTTCTTTTTTATAATACTTAATATTCCTTAACAGCCTCACATCTAATCTTTTTTCTTTTCTTCTTAAAGTAATATTTCTAAAAAATAAATTTGCCTGTTCATTTTTATTTTCTTCATTAATCGAAAATACAAGGTACAGCTCCTTTGGTCTTGCATCTTTTATAAGATTTGTAAGCAAAGAGAATATTGCTTTTTGGCCTTCATACAGTTCGGCGCTTTGTTTTTTTGAGAGTTTTTGTTTTAAGATTAATTCTGGGACTATTTCTTCAACTTTCTTCTTTTTCTCTTCAATATAGCTAATTAATACTTTAGGGTTAGAAGCCTGGTAATATTTAACATTTCTTTTTATTATATGCGAAACTAAACCTCTTTTTATTAGCTTGTCAAGTATCTCATATATCTTTGAAGAGGGAATTCCTGTCTTCTTCAAAATATTGCCAACCTTTGAAGAACCAAGCTCTAATAATGCAATGTAACAAATGCTTTCTCTTCTGTTTAATCCAACCTCTTGGAGGGTTTCTTCTATCATATTTTTAATAGATTGATCAGACTTATTAATCTTTCTATTAACTACCCTTTTTTGGGGTAGAGATAATTAAAATCTTCTGAATCATACAGTTTAATATGAGAACCAAAAATAGAATAAAGAAAGCAGGTGCATTATGTATAAGACACAACAAACTTTTAGTTGTGCACAAAAGAGGTTTAGAGGATTATATCACCCTTGGTGGAAAAATAGAGCCTGGCGAGACACCCATAAGGTGTTTGCAAAGGGAAGTCCGAGAGGAGATAGGATGCAGCATCAGAAATCCTAAGTATTTTGCAACTTTTTTGGGATTAGTAAATGATTCAAGGGGTTTAAGCTTGCGGTGTTATATTGTTGAGCTAAAAGGAAACCCTAAATTAAATCAGTATGATTCTGTAGACAAATATTATTGGATCAGTTGTGAAGATTATAAAAAATACAAAATCCCTCTTGCACCTCTCCTTAAAGAAAGAATAATTCCTTCGCTTATAGAAAGAGGGCTTTTAAAATGACTGAGCGATCAATTCTTGATGCAAGAATTTTTCATATTTCCTATTGTATTCTTTCTGCTTATGTAACCGCACCATTTGATGAGGGTAAAGAAATTTTAAGGAGAGAGGAATACAAAATTATTTCTCTAGAAGAAAATGCAATGTTCAGACTTCATGAAGGAACAAATGCAGGGATTTCTAGAAATGGAAATTGGGTAAGAGAAGGAGTCCTATATGTTCCAGACAAAGGAATATTCTTAACTAAAAAATCTCCAGTAATTAAAAATGCCAAAGAAGCAACTGCCTGCCATAGAAATAAAATAGAATACTATCTAAGTGATGAACAAGTTGAAGAATCGTTATCTGATTGTGTCAGGCTTTTAGGAAACCCAATTCCTACATACAGCTTTGCAGACAACCCGATAACAATATATGCTTTTGGAAAACAAGCAGAAGCTTACGGAAACTTTTTGAAAGAAGCGGGAATAACTGAAATGCCTACCTGGCTTTCAGATATGCAAAAAAAACCATTTGTGAGGCAAGTAGCATTTGGCTGTCTTTGCCATCATGGATGCAGGGCCGGGCTTATTGGTGATTACCCTGGTCTGCATGATAGTCAGATACGAGTTCGGGGGATATCTGACTATGAATATGAATAAAGAGCATTGGGGTGGCGACTGAGCTCTGTATATGATTTTATTTTCTCCTCAGCTTTATCATTAGCAACGAGCCCGACTTAGAGGAGGGCGAGCTTTGAGGATTTATCAAAACTCACTTAATCCAAGACTCTTTCTTAATTTTTCTAATCTTTCCCTGTAAACTGAGACAGAATTATCATTTTCAATTCCAAGAATCTTAATTTTGAGTTCCAGTGCTTTTAGCAGGCTTTTATCAACTTCTTTTATGTGATATCTCCCTCTGTCAATATTTTTTTCAAGAATGTCTTTTTCAATTTTATCAAGATGCTCTTCAATCTCTTTTTTCAGGCTTTCAATTCCTTTTTCTATTCTTTTAGCTCTTTTAGCCATTTTTCAGATAATTCCAGTATTTTCAGCAACTCATCTGGAGAAAGATTGTTTAATTCTTTTTCATTTCTTTTTATTCTGAGATAAGCTGAATAAATTTTTTCTTCAATCAGTTTCAGGAAATCTTTTTTATAGTAGTTTTTGCCGGAAACAAGGCATTTTATCATGTATAATTCTCTTAATCTTAAAACAATTGAATAAACAATGCCGTCAGGAACATTCATATTATTCTCCTGGCAGGTTTTTACTGTATCTCTGTTTATTCCAGCAATTCTCTCAATTTCAGGCAGATATTTCTTAACATTAAATTTATATTTTTTATTTCTGTATTTTTCAATTAATTCCTTATTAAAAATTATCTTTATTTCTTTTAAAAGGCTTAAATAATTAAGATTATTTGGCAGGTTTTTTGAAAAAGAGTCTTCTGAAACCATGAGAATTTCGTAATTATTGCAATTAATCAGCTTGTCTGTTTTTTCAGTTAGAATCAGAATATCTATGTCGCTGTTAAAATCAAAATCCCCTCTTGCATAGCTGCCGAACAAATAAATTCCCCTGATGTCTTCATTTAAATTATGCTTAAACAAGCACGGAATAATGTCCTGAAGAATTTTTTCTCCTGAGGGATTAAAAAGAGTCACAACTACCTGCTTGTTCAGCCATTTTCTGGGAAGAAGAACTCCTGCAGATGTTCCCACTTCCCTCGCCTGTTTCACTATAGTTTCCATATCAAAAAGTTTTTGTGTTTTGTTTTGAACTTTTGGATGCCGCAAAATTCTTTTATGGAATTTTGGGGCCCAGAAAATCCTTATAAGATTTTCTTTGGTTCAGAAAAGGATAGTTGTTCACAACTATCTACACCCTGAGGGGGTAGTTTACTTTTCTGACATTATAATATATTATAATATGATGTTTATAAATCTATCCCTCTATCAATTCATCCTTATCTCTCACCATAATTAAATCTTATTGCTTTATAGATTTTTCCAGCTTATCTCATTGCATATATCTCAGAACAATAATTATTAAAAACTAGTTATTCAAAAAACTTTTATGTCTAAGGAGTATAGGGGAGCTGATAGAAGAGAGCACAGAGAAATTTGCATTGTTTGTGAAAAGCCAGAAGATGATGCAAAGATATGTGAGTTAACTGGGATGGCACTATCTTCTTCTCCTTGGTGGTATGACACTTTTCATGAAAGAAAACAAGGTAAACGTTTTAGATTTTTTCTTGTTTTAAGAGGAGTTGTTCCTAGCTCTTTAGAAACAGCAGGAGAATTAACTTTAGATTATGGAGGATTTGCGCTTATAAGAGATGGTGATGGTAGACAGAGTCCAAGAGGATATATTTCACTTAGGGATGATCTTGCAAAAGAAAAATACTCCAGATACATATATCCTGATAGGAGGATTAAGTAATTTAGCGAGCCCGGCATCACAGCGAGCCCGACTTAGTAGGAGGGCGAGCTTGTGAGTTTGTTGGATTGGTTGTTTCATTTTGATATTTTTTAGTTAATTTTTCTTGTTCATTAAGAATATCTTCAATTTTCAAGAAGCAATCTTGATGAATCTTCTGGATATCCCTAAATCTCTTGATAATTGGAGAATTGATGTTATATATCTGTTGAGGGGTTTTGTTCTCAGGATATCTTGTGGAAGAAACTTTATTATAAACAATAAGATTCAAGTAAAGCAATGCACTATAAACCGACAATGCCCTGATTAAATAGCTAAAGGTCTCACTAAAAAGCCTTTGAAAGTAGCTCGGAGTTAATTTCTCGATCTCTTTCAATTCTGGAAGTTCTTGTTTTTTTAGCTTAGAAATTTCATTAAGGTTTTCGAACATAAATCTTTTTATTTCATTAAATTGCCTGTCAGACAGTTTAATTTTGGATAATCCTTTAATAGAAATCTTTTCATTTTCGAAAAGCTTAATTGCTTTGTTAATGCAACTTTCAATCTTTCGGGTAGTTTTTGTCATATCCTCCGCACTAGATTTTATGTTCTGAAATTCATCTTTTGCATCACTCATCTCTATTGCTAAATCATCATAATCTAACTCGTTTAGCATTGGAATACTCTTAAGTTCAGGATGTGCCTTTAGTGTCTCGCTAAAACTCTTTGATTTTTCTAAAAACCCAGTTAAATGATGCTCATAAATTTTTAAAGTATCATGTCTAAATTTATTTTTTAAATCACTTTCCTTTACACCCATAAAAATACCATATGCTTTTATGGTTTTTTCAATAGATTGTTGTAAGCTAAAGACTGATTGAGGATAATTTTCATGTTCGTAAAGATTTTTTGCAGCCTCAAAATCTGACTTAGCAGTGCCTAGCCACTTCTTACATATCTTAATCTGTTCAGCATTTTCTTTAAGTTGTTGTTGATTCATTTTTTAATAAGCCAATTTTATCTATTATATTCTCTCTAACTTTGATATTTGGATTTTTTACAAATCTTGATTTTTTAATTGTGTTCTCATACAACAAGACCCCTAAAATCTCTTTGTTATTGATATCTCTAAAAACACCCTCAATAATGTTCTTTAGCTCGTTAAAATTCTCTTCCCACCAAACATCATCTTCCGAACTATAATTCATAAATATAAAATCTTCAAATCTAACAGCGATAATAGGATTTGTCTTTCCCTCTAATTGTCTCCCCTCAATTTTTTCTTTTATCTTTCTCTTTAATTGATTTATTAATGAGCCTTTTCTTAATGATTCTGCTCTTGAAGGCCATATACATTGTGAGTGAATACTGACACTGCCAAATTTGCCTGGTCCGATAATGAAATGAGTTATAGAACATTTTGTTAATTCAAAAACTTTCTTACTCTTTAAGTAATCAACGCCTTCACGGCTATCTAATAATTTTTTAAGTCTTTGACCAAATTCATCATAATCATCATATAAATCTTTTATTTCGTATAAAGATTGATTGGAAGATCCCAGATTATTATCAATTCTACAACCACCATTTAAATCTATCAATAACATTTTTTCTAAATTATCATAGTCTTTCATCAAAAGTGTTTTTATTTCATGAAAACTATTATCCCTTTCTTTCAAAATTCTATCCGTGTCTACATCTATCTTTAGGAATATCCTTTTTGGGATTCTTTCTATAATTTCTTTTGAAGCGATATTAAAAGCCCGCTCTACCATCTTTTGTATTTTCCCTCTTCCCAAACAAGTTTGTTCTATGTTAAATTCTTCTCCACCAATATAAACATTGAAATCATGGTTTCCCAAAGTTTCATTTTCATATTCGATGTCAGATACATTAGAATTTTGTTTCAATTCTATCAAAAAATCAATTTCATTTATTGTATCACGATGACTATCTCCAAATGATTTTAATTTAACAATAAGATTATTTTTCTTACTTCTTGACAATTTATCCAATAATTCTTTCAAGGAGAGCTCAATTAGTTTTAGTGTTTGATTACATCGTTCATTTGGTTTATTTTCTAAAAAAGCATCTGAAACTGCTGCACTCAATAAATTTAATATAATATTCTCTGTATGGTTCTCTCTATTTGCCAAATTAAAATTATCGACCACGCTTGCTATTGTAGGAAACTCTTTTAGTTTATTTCTTGCTTTAATTAATTTATCTTCAAAGTAAGGGGAATCGCTCTGGTATGTAGCACCCATAAATATCATCTTCTACCTCCCCCGGTAATTTTTGAGATAATTTGCCCTGCCAAATCTCCTATGATCGTGCCGGGCAAAATCGCAACAAACCAATTCATTATCCTATCAACATTATTAACAACATCCTGAGGATTGAAAATTGTTGGAAGATAAGCAATAACTAACGAGATAATAATACTTATAACCCCAAACTTTTCCCAGTATTCATATGGATTAAAATCCCAGATTTTATTTATAGCATAGCCTACAATCCCAAAGATTACTAAAAAAATAAAAAATTCAGCTAAGCCCATTTTATATTAATCCAAAAAATTTTCCATATTTAATTATTGTAGGCAAATAATATATTATTTGTGGAATGCCAAATCCTAAAATTAACAAAACCAAAACAACATACCAATATCTAAACAACATAGTCATTAATTTTTGTGGCAATGTTAATAAATATTGATACATATTTCACCTGCTTTTTCACTTGAAAAAGCTATTTTGTAAAATGCATTTATCTATTTAAACCTATTGCTTGGTACTAAGCACTTGGAAGTTACAACACAAGTTTAAATACCATGTTTTACTAGATAAAACATGAAAAAAGAGGGAGAGATAAATGGTTCGCCATTTAATAGAGAGAGTGAAACTCATGAAAAAATACATACTCATCTCAAAGCTCACCCTCGAGGTTTGACAACCCAAGATATAGAACAGCAAACAGGGATTTCTAGGAAAGCAGTAGAAAAGCATCTTCAAGTTTTATTATTTGAGAATAATATTTATATGAAACAAGTAGGAAGCGCTAGAATATACTATCCAAATCATAGATATCATCATTTAGATTTCAACTATTTTGATGTTGGCAAGAAAAGATTTTACATTGATTTAGTTGAGAATAATTACGGAAAGTCGTTATTATTGCAGCAGAAAATAAAAGAAGGAGATAAATGGATAATGAAAGGCAGCATTTTTATACCATTAGATGCATCACAACAATTTTTAAAAAACCTAAACAGCATACTAAAATCTAGGAGATTAAAGGAGGAGATGAAAAAAGATGAAAATAGGAAAATTTGAGTTAAATAAAACTCATTTAGGAGATACAATGAAATTAGCAAAGGAATTGCCAGATAATTCAGTAGATTTGATTGTTACCTCCCCGCCTTATGCAGATACAGTAAGTTACGGAAATGAAGTAAAAATTTTAACTCCTGAACAATATGTAGAGTGGTTTTTAACATTATTTGAAGAAGCTAAGAGATTTCTAAAAGATTCAGGAAGCTTTATCTTAAATATTAATGATAAATCAAATAATGGAGAGAGAAGCACTTATGTTTTTGAATTAGTTTATAGAATAACAAAAGAAACAGGACTAAAACTATTTGATAGGTATATATGGTTTAAAAAATCAGCTCTCCCCATGACAGGAGATAAGAGATTAAATGATAGAATAGAATATATTTTTCATTTTGTAAAAGATTCCAAGAAATTTAAAACATTTACAGATAGAATTAGAGTTCCATACAAGGAAGTCTCTTTAAAGCGATTTAAAAATAAAGTTCATGGAAATGACATAATCTTGCCTAATGGAGAAACAAAATTATCCCAAAGAGGAAGCAGCAAACCTCATCCAAAAGGTGCAAAACCCACAACTGTCTTTAGATTTGATACTGGAAGTGCTTTAAGAGGATTAAAACATCCCGCCCCATTTCATCCACAACTACCAGAATTTTTTATAGATTGGTTAACTAACGAGGGAGATGTTGTGCTCGATCCTTTTATGGGCGGAGGAACGACAGCAATTGCCGCTAAAAAATTAAATAGAAATTTTTTAGGATTTGAAATCAATAAAGAATATATTAAGATGACTGAAGAAAGATTAAAGCAGGAATTTCCAGATAAAAATATAAAAGAATTTTCATAATTTTGTTTGTTTTTCTGAGTTATCTTCAACCTCTTTTATTAATTCTTCTTTTATTTTTTTAAGATTTTTTGCCTTCGCTAATTTTGCTGCTTCTTTAATAATTTCTAAATATTTCTTTCTGTTTACTATCTCCTCTCTCAAAAATTTTTCTGCTAAATATCCTCCACTATTATATAAAGGCATATTTAAAACCTCTTTTGCAATTTTCTTAAAATTATCAACCTCTTTTTTTACAAGATTTTTAATAACATTGTCAGAATTACTAAAAATTCCTAAAAATAGATTTTTTGCTTTATCAATAATTTCTTTATCTTTACAAATTAGCATAACTTCTGTATTTGATCTCCAAAATCCTTTCTTAGGTTCAAATCCTAAATTCATCTGATTTAAGTTAATAGAACCAAGAGCAACTAATTTGTCAGTGACTATCAGTTTTGCATGCACCATTTTATTATCTTTTAATTCTATTCCAGTAGTCAGGCAATTTTTCGCAAATTGGATTATCTCATATTGATAATCTTGGCTTTGAAATTTAGTCAATATTTTTATTTCTTTATTTTTTAGTCCCTCTTTCTGTAAGAAATAAAATAATTCTTTATCAGTAAATCTTTCTGTGGATATGTAAACAAATTGTGAAGAGTCCTCAATAATCTTCTTAACAAAATCTCTCCCTTTACAATCCAATGGAAAAACATATAGTTTTTCTTCTATATCCTCCATATTTGGGCATAATTTTATAGGATAATGAAGTATTGATTTTTGATTTCTAGACAAATGTTTCGGAGGAGTAATTATCTCACTGTAATCCTCTTCACTTTCTATACTTTCTTTTATTTTTTTAAATATTTTATCTTGCATATAATCCTCCATTACAGATTCAAATTTCTTATTGAAGTCTTTAATCTCTGCTCTATCATCATTTATTAATATTGCATCAATATCATCATTTCCAATAAGGTTCGCAGATAAAACTATTGCAGATTTGTCAGTTACCATAAACTTTGAATGTAAATTATGCCAAGGGCCTGGAACAGTTTTTGTATGGCTCGTATCTCCCAAATTCCAATTACATAAATAGATTTTTCCACCAGCCTTCTCTAATTCTTTTAATTCTTTTGTAACTTCTGCTCTTACATTTTCTTGAATGCTCTCATAAGGCAAAGTGATTAATTCAATAGAAACACCCATCTTTACTTTTTCCTTCAGTTTATTAATGATTTCTTTATTATGAATCTGAAAGACTACAATTCTTATATACTTCTTAGCTTTATTAATCTCTTTGATTACTTTGTCAATTATTCCTGTTCCAAATTCAAAATTCTTCATAAAAAAGCCATATAGGGTTGGTTTATATATTTTTGCTCAGTTTTTCCACATCAGTAATTTCGACATCAGCCATATAGATATTATCTTCAACTTTTCTCTCATTAAGAATATCCATTTTTATATTAACATTCACTTTGTCTTCTTCTGGATATACTTTTTTGTCAAATTTTCCAGACTCTTCTAAAATCTCTATTATTTCCTGTTCAGATTTTTCACCCCAATCCGTTCTATCAATGATTACCCATACCTCAAAACCTTCAGCAGCAAGTTTTTTGATTGCATATTTTTGAGGTATATCGGACAATTTTACTTTATTTTCTGAAGATTTTGTTTTTATTTCAGAAAAGAATACTCCCTCATCATCTTTTAATATGAAATCTGGAAGAAGTAATTTAGATTTATTCAATTCTTTAAGTAGGTTTATTACATCCTCTTTATCTTCAAATTCATCTAAAAAATCTCTTAATCCTTCTTCATCTAGCTGATGTCCTTTATCTGCTATCATTAATTTAAAACAACTTGAATTTTCAAAACATTTACCTAAAAAACTTTCAGAAAGATAGGATTTAGCATCATGCTCCCTCGCCATTCTCCCAAGAATCAGACTTTATTTATATATTTTTGCTCACAAAAATCTATCTAAAAACCACTCTCGCCTCTTGCCATAATCTTATCTCTCTATCTGTTGCCCTTCTTCTCTTTATTTTTCTCTCAATATCATTTAGAATTTCTGCATCTGTTTTTTGCTTCATTTTTTTATATTTTTATGAACACAAAATAAAAACCTTCGCTTCTTATACAAATTGCGAAATTGCATTCTATCACAACAATTTTTTTAAACTTGAAATACATAAATTTCTTATGAAAAATGGTGTTCGGAGGAACGCTGTTAAGAATTCTCAGCCTCCGGTAAAATAGAAGAACAACTAAAAGGAGGAAATTAACATGCCAAATGTAACTCATACAAGCAGTATTACTGGTAGAGCAATGGCCGTATTAGCCGGTGTCGTCTGTTTAATAGGTCCTTGGTTTGTACCAATTGGAATTTTTGCTAAGATAGGAATTTCGGTAGTGGGAATTATACTAATTTATTTAGGAGCAAGATAAGTTTTAACGCAATTATTTTTTATAATTGATTTAGTTAGAACTTTATCAAATTATCTTCTCTCAACAAATTTTTTCCAAAAATTAATTATAATCATTGATAAAGGACCCAAACAAGATACAACTAAAATTGAGAATATAACCGTCACAATCCAATAATTTATAGGATAATTTTGTAGGTTAGTTGCATTAACAATAAAGCCATATATTGTAACTAAAGCAATTAATGTTCCAGTAAAAGCAACAATCTCATTAAACTTCTCTTGTTTTTCTTCACCCGCTTTTCTTTCTAAAAAATCAACTCCCTTGTCAGTAATCATTAACTCCAGGATTCTTTCTTCTCCCTTACCAACAGGCCAACGACGAATCAATCCCGTTTCCACAAGAAAATCTATATTGTTTTTCAATTCATTTCCAGAAATATGGAACTTTTTTGCTAAAAAATGATTGTTCAAGTCAATTTCTTTAAATTGTTTTGGGGCGATATTAAATATCTCTCTCAAAATTTTTGTTTTTAGAGTAAGTTTATCTTTCTTATACATAGAATTAGCAAATTTAGTATATATTTATGGTTTTCTATTTATATGCTTGACAAGCATTTTGAAATAACTTCCATAACTCTTCTTTATTTTTTTGAAGTACAGAAGCCTGTAATTGAAATGTGAATAAATCATCTTCTGCATTATTAAATGAAATTCCTGCCCCCTCAAGAATTGCTTTTGCTTTGTCAATATTACCATTTCCAACTCTTATTTCTATATAACAATATTCTTTTTTCCTAAGATGAAACCAAGCAAAATTTCTTTTTTGAGTACCTAAAGCCACATGAAACTTATTATATGTAACTCGTTGGTCTTCACATGCTTCTTTAGTGATAGAAATCACTTCATCCATCACTTTTATAGAAATTAGATTTGATTTATTTTCCCAATAATTTCTATCAACAGGTTCACCGCCCGCATCTTCTTCTTCTGGTTCCTCATATGTATCTAGAACTTTTGTGAAGTTTAATACAATTTTATCGTCGATTTTTATAGCATTTAATTGAATAGCAATTATGGGGATAGATTTATTCATAAGATAGATAACATTAAAAAATCTATTAGTAATATCTTCTGCAACTATCACAGCAATATGCTCTTTTGAAGGAAATCTCCTGCTTTCAATATCCCAATATTCTATTGTTCTTATAATATGGCTTTCATCAGTTGGACCAAGTTGAACTTCTACTTCATATCTTTTATCTCTTTCAGGATCATTTAGTAAGAAATCTACTCGACCACCCGAAGATTGTTTTCTTTCTCTTGCTATCACACTTAAATCTCCTAAACCTAAAAGGCTAGGATCATCTTCAATTTTCTTTTGTAACCATTTTTCATCATAGTAATCACTCAATCTTACTTTTTCTCCTTTAATATAGTTTAATGTCATTTTTTAACCTATCAGAACTCTTCCTGCTTATTGGGTATTTTTATATAAATTCAAGGTTTATATTCTTTTCTATCTATATACTCACACTTTAATCAGAATCTTCTAGGAGAGAAATTCTAACTTCTTTCCCCCTGTCATCATCAAGTTCAGCATGCACATATCTTCTTTTCCCATCACATGCCCAGGGAAGAGTATTCACAACACAGTGAAAGACAGTATCTTTTGTCTTTGCTCTTATAACATACTGGCTGATTCCTTCTCTAGAGTCGGCTCTTCTTAAAATCTCTACACTGCCTTTGTACATCATTTGCGAGCAGTCACTATTTCTAGAATCCAAAACTTCTTCTGGAATAGGAAGTTCTACTCTCGCATTTACCTTTACTTTTGCTCCTTGTTCCAAGGAATAAATTGTTGCAAATAAATGTTCTAATCCTGCCCCTTTAGTAAAAGTCATAGATTGGCTCATAAATATTCTATTTAATTAATCTTTATATATTTTTGCTCATAAAAATCACTGAACAACATCAAGCTCGCCTCGTGAATGGATAAAATGCTGATTCAGGATGCAATTCAGGAATTTAAATGCGGATCTGCAGGTGAACCAGCGCGGCAATAACCAGTACTCTTACGTTCTGTTTCGACGCGTATAGGATTCTTCTTTTTGTCATGGCTCCTGCCTATCATATGTGTTAAAAAAGAACCGCCGAGTAATATTCCCATTGTAATATGCACTAATGCGGAATCTTCGGGCCTTTCCCAAGGTACTGATGTAGATAGATTATGTGTATATATCAGATAAATAACCTCTGCAAGAGCAGAACCTATTAAACCCACGCCACCTATTTTTGAAACCAAACCCGCCTTATAATAGGTTGTAGTAGTAACGTCATAAATATTACCCTCATCATCATTATCCTTTATTTGTTCTATACTCGCATTCTCAAAAAACATAAAAATAAAGATGTAAGCATATATTTAAATCTTTCTCCCGCACACTTCACCACAACACAACAAAAAACAACAGAAAACATGTATGATTGAACATTAATTTTAGATATTTGCTTTTTCTTGCTATTTATCTAAAAACTTTTTATTACTTTTGAAATATCTCCTGAAAAACCACTGCAAGAAAATAAGTTCATTCTTTTTTACCTGAGCCCTCTCCAATGCATTATAATAACTGTTTCTGTTTATATAATCAATATCAATTAAAGGCATTTTGCTTTTATTCAGCACGAAATTCATTATTAATCTTGATATCCTGCCGTTCCCATCTGAAAATGGATGTATAGAAACAAATTTTAAATGAACCAGTGCAGCCAGCTCAACAGGATTAATTCTGCTCCTATTCTTTTTATACCAATCAAAAAATTCTTTCAATAAAAAATCCAGTTCAGCAGGAGTTGGAGGAATAAACTTGCTTCTTGAAATCATGACATGGTGATTTCTAATCTTGCCAGCGATATCTTCTTTTGTCTCGCTGAAGAGATTTTTATGCCAATAAAGGACAATTTGCATATTCAAATCTTTTTGATACCCAAGCATTTCATAAAAAACTTTTTTATGATTTTCAGCTTCTTTTATATCTCTTAAGGGTTTATCTTTTGGACTTATCCCTTTTTCAAGCAGATTTGCAGTATCTTTTAAACTTAATTTGCTTCCTTCTATTTTTTGAGTATTATATGTAAACTTAATCATAAAACTCTCTTTTTCTTTTTCTTTCGCGGATTTGGGAGTTGCTTTCTCTTCTTTTATATAATTTTTCTTTATATTTTCAAATATTTCAAACCATTTTTCTTTGTAAATACCAAAAACAAATTTTTTCTTTATCTCTTCTATATTTTTGGGAATTTCTTTTCCAAGATAGACTTCTTTTTTCTTTACTTTTCTTTTTTCCCTTAAACTGTGTTCTAAGTAATAATAATTCCGATTTCCTATCTGTTTTTTTCTGATTATCATATGTACATTTATCCCTACATCTTTATAAATGTTTCTATTTTATAATAAATGTAGGGGTATCTACTGTTTTCCATCTCTCATCTCACCTAACAACTCTGCCCTCAAGATGCAAGTAACATTAATAATAGATAATAAGAAGAACCGAAAAGCTTATAAACTATAGCCACTATAGCTGCTATAGGAAAACAAAATGGAAACAACAACAATACAACTAAGCAAGGAAACAAAGGAAAAGATATGCTCTTTCGGAATAAAAGGAGAAAGCTATGACACAATTATCCAGAGAATCTACTCATTTGCAGTAAAAGAACAGCTAAGGCAGTTTTTACTTTCTTCAGAAAATACTATTTCTATAGAAGAAGCTAGAAAAGAATTGGATAAAAAATGGCCAAAGTCGAAATAGTTCATTCTTTGTTTGAGGAAATACAAAAGAAATTCAAGGGAGAGTCTCATAAGATTATTGATTTAATAGAAACCTTGGAAACAAATCCTCATAAAGGCAAGCTTCTGGGAAATGTAGCAGGAATTGTCATAAAAGAAATAAAATATAAATCCTTCAGATTCTACTTCATCACAGACGGGCATAAACTGAAGTTTTTTGATGAATCAAGCTTAACAGATTTACTCATACGATTTGTAAGAATGTCAGATAAAAAAAGCCAGCAGAAAACAATAGAAGAAATCAAAAAAATTCTCATAACCCTTGGAGCAGGAGGGTTTAATTAACTTTTCCTCATTAATTATCTTACTAACAACTTAACAATTTATAATTTCCTTAATGTTGTTATGTTACATTAATTTAGTTCTGAGTTTTGCAATCTTTCTTATTCCTCACTTATAATCTTACACCAAGGGCAAGCTTCTTCATCATCTTCAGCATGCTTCTTCGGGCATGCTGAATTCAAAAGCTTAAGAGCTTTTTTCCACAATCTTTCTGCATTTCCAACATCAACTTGCATTTTCACAAGTTTTGTGTCAAACAAAACTTCCCCTGTTTCTAAAACTTCCTTGGGATAGTAAAAAAGCAGGAAAGCAAAATCCTCAGTTTCATATCCCATTTTTCTAAGCAGAAAATTATAAATATCAAGCTGATTTTTGTAAAAATCGCATGTATCTTCCTTGCACGGAAACCCTCTTGTCTTATAATCAAGAACAATTAATTTTTTTCCTCTTACAAGCAGATTGTCAACAGCTCCTCTCAGGATATTTCCCTCTTTATCTCTAGTTTCTATCCCTTTCCTGTTATTTCTCCACTCATCAAGCAGTTTCCTGTCAGAAAACAGCCTGCACCCAGCACATAATTTCTCTCTTTTTATTTCAGGAGGCAATTCATTCTTGTCTCGAAACTTATCAAAATGGGTTTTTAAAACCAAATCCATTCCACTTGGAAGGCTTGGAAATATTCCAGCAGGCCTTTTCTTTCCGTGAAAATGCAGCCAAAAGCATCTCTCGCATTCTTCCATCAAGCTCAAGCTTGAGGGTGATAACTTGAACACTTCAGCCATGTTAACATGATTAATCTAGGTTATTTATCTCTTTCTATCCACGCTCGCCCTCAACTCGTTCAACACTCATTCATCTTGTAAGTTCAGCGCCATTATACCCTTTTTTTCTTAAGATAACATAAGCATGGTATAAGATTCTATAAACTTCATCTGGAACTTGCAGACTTCGAATTTTTTCTTTATATCTAGGATCTTCAAATTCTTGCATAAGAGCATCACCTGCCCCTGCTTCTCTCAGAGCATCTTTTATATCCCTACGAAATTCTTTAAGTGTAACTGAATGATATTTTGTTGAGTGATATTTAGCCTTACTTGCATTTATACTAGGAATTTCTCCAATTTGTTCGTCGCTTAGATCTTTAAATTCTGGATTGTATAACCTAACATTATTATAAAAAAATCTATCTGATAAAAGCCAATGAAAATTATTGAGAATTTGCCACCAAATCTCTTCTGATTTTAAGGGCTTTTTACTACTAATCTCCCTGTTCCTAAGCTGTCTTTCTGCTTCTTCAAGCTCTTGTCTTAATTCTTCATCTAGACTTGTCATTTTTTATCTCAGAATTCACTGAGGTTTATCACCTCGTAAATAGCTGTTTATCAGGCTTTTTATTCTTTTCTACTCCACATTCGCCCCCGCAAACAACTCACAACCAACTCCAAACATCAACCCACTCAAGATTATAAGTATTAATAACTGAAACAGAAAACCAAAAAGCTTAAATATGGTAAAATATACCATAATATTATGGCAATCAATACCATAAGCCCAAAATCACTAAGCTTAAAAGAAAAGATTTTGGCATATTTGATTGAAAACAAGAACCCAAAATCAATCATGCAAATCTCAGGCAGTCTAAATGCAGACTATAAGAACACCTTTAATATAATAAAAAATATCTCTCCAGATATCCTGCGCAAAAACAAGATTGGAAATACAACTCTTATCGAAATTAATCTTTCTCCCAATGAAGAAATCTTTTCTGTGGAGCACAAAAGAACCAGAATCTTCTTAGCTAAAAATCCTAAATTAGAGACGATAAAGAGAGATATTGAGTTAGTAGGCTATCCTTTTATGATTGTCTTAATTTTCGGCTCCTATGCCAAAAAAAGCAAGACAGAAAAATCAGATATTGATATATGCATAGTTTCAGACAATAATGCTAAAACAGGAGAATTAGTCTCAAAACTAAGGCTTCTTCCACTAAATCTCGAAATTCATGATTTTAATGTCAAGGAATTTGAATCCATGCTTGAAACAAAAAAAGCCAATGTTGCAAAAGAAATAATTAAAGAGAACATAATCCTGTATGGAATAGAAAATTATTACAATCTAATACAAAAATGGATGAAAAAAGATTAAAAATTGCTGAAAAAAACTTTAAGAACTACCTGGAATCAGGGATGATAAACAAAATTCAGTTTGAAGATATTTCTATCTCCCCACGCTCGCCTCACTCTGATGAGTTCGGCTCGCTCTCATCACACACAAAACTCAACTCAAACCCCAAAACAACCAAAACAATAGAAATAAACTTACAAAACTCAATCACAGAAAATATCTTCAGGATCATAACAGAATTTATGATGTAGATTCTGTGGGTCTATTCTAGAATCATAGCCTACTCCATTTGTGACTGCCATTTCAATTCTCATCTGCAGGGGGGTAGTATCTTCGCATTTGGGCATAGGGATTGAATGTTTTAATGCTTTCAATTCCCTTCCAACTATCTTGTCCTCTCTTTGAAAATTCAAAAGCATACTAGAAGTATCATAATCATCTGGCATATCTAAAATACCTGTTGCACCCCTGCCTAAGTTCATAATCCCTTCTACAACATTAATTAATCCATTTGCTAGCGGATCAGCATGTCCCATACTAAATCATCTAAATCAGCATTTTTAAGAATTATTATACTCGAGTTTCTGTCCTCACCCCCCTCAACTCTAAACTAACAACAAACTCAATCAAAATTAACCTATAATTAATATTCTTATTTGGTTTATTGTCACATTAATTTATCTCAGCTTAACTTTTAAACTCATCTCGCATCAAAATTCTAAAATCTTTCAGAGCAGGGTTCAGGCAAGTGAGGTTTGTTTATTCTTTTAACAAGATAGACTTTATTCAGCATTTCTTTTCTTTCTCTGCTTGTCCTGCCATTCATTGCTGATAAAGCTCCGCCGTTTCCAACAGGTTCATAGATTGCTCTTACTGCTTCTTCTGTTCTTTCTTCTATCCCCCTTTCTCTTTCAATATAGCAAACTGCTGCTGTGCCTGCAACTAAAAGAGAGCAAAGTACTCCGAGACATGCTCCAAGATTCCTGCCCCTGTTGAACATGTGTTTCATTCTATCATATTCACTTGTTTCATTTTGGTTCATTTTTCTTTCTCCATAAAATTTAATTAATAGTTGTAATTCTGAAAATATTATATTTTCTTGGTTCAATAATTATTAAACCAAAAGGTTTAAATATATAATTAATCTAAATAGTTTAATGAGCTTGGAAATAGTGCTTCCCATGGGAAACAAGGGAGACGTGAAAGATTTAGTTTTTACTATACTAACCAAAGAATATCCTCTTAAATTAATCCAGCTGACTAATTTTATACGAAAGAGATACGGAAAATCTGTTACGTTTCAGGCAGTCAGAAAAGCCGTGCTTCAGTTGGTGTCTGAAAATATCCTTCTTCACACTAAACATGGATTTTTTATAAACAAAGAGTGGGTTAAGGAAACCAAACAAACAATTGACAGGCTTTACGAAGACATTAATCAGGAGAAAGTCAAAACAAGCTCAGAATCAATAGAAGGGAAGATTTCTGTCTTTACTTTCAATTCTCTTAACAAAATGATGAAATTCTGGCAGGACATTATTTCAAAATGGTATGCTGATTTTAGAAAAGGAAGCCCAAGAATTAACTGCTATCAGGCAGCTCATGTATGGGAGGGCTTGCTTCATTTAGACAGAGAAAGAGAATTAATGGGAAAACTTAAGAAAAAAGGGATTGTCTCTTACATTCTAAGCACAGGAAACACTGTTCTTGATAAAAATATCCAGAAATTCTACAAAAAAATAGGAATAAAAATGGTTGTTAATCCTTCCAGCTCCTCATTTGACAAATCCTATTATGTCGGAACTTACGGAGAATTAGTTGTTCAGACTCAGTATCCTAATGAGATTGTCAAGGAGCTTGATTTGTTTTTTAAGAAAAATAGGAATTTAACAAATCTTGATTTATCTGAGCTCTCTGAAATTGTCAATAAAAAAAGAGAAGTTAAGCTGACAGTTATAAAAAATCTTGCAATGGCAAAACAGATTAATAACTCTATTCTCTCTGAAATTAAGTAGGGTTTTCTTTCCTCAATTTATAAACCAGCTAACAAGAGAGCAGCCAAGCCAGCTAAAACAAGAATTCCAAGAATAATAAAAATCCAGATTCTGAATTTTCTTTCCTGCTTTGTTAAATTCTTCCACTTGTTTGGCTTGTGATTTTTCTTCCATTCTTTCTTGTGAGCTAATCCCATCACAACATAAACTACTCCCATAATAAAGAAAAAAGTTCCAGTAGCATTATCAGACAGCTGCATCATAATCCCTGCAACAAGCCAGATTATTCCTATAAGAAAAAAAGCATAATAATCAGTTGGCATTCTCTTCTTCCTGCTCTTTGCAGCGAAAAAAGCTATAATTCCGAGCAGGACAATTACTAAAAAAACAGCAATCAGTATCCATGGAATATTTGTCATGCTAATTAATTGTTGGAGGGGTTTAAGTAGTTTTGCGTTTCCTGAATTAATGCGATTTGCAGCACAATAATACTTAAATAATCTTCAGATATTATTGATTTATGGAAGATTATGGGTTTACTGAACTGAATGAAGAAGATAGAAGAAGACTTCCTTGCAGAATTGGAGATGAATTAATTTATTTTAGGCATGAAAATGCAGGAGATTTTGGGCATGAACTTGAATTGCATGCAAGCGGAATAGCGCGTTCAGATGTTGTAGATGGGATTGCAGAAGAAGCACAAACAGCATACAGAAAATGCGAGCCGGAAAAAATAAAGAATCTTGCAAGAAGGATATTAAAAGCTATAGGTGACTTGAAGATGAAATATCAACGTGGAGAGGGTTTTTCTGAAACAGCAATACATGTTAATAATTGTGACGGGCAGAGCAGGACAATTGGGTTTAATAATGCTGCCCCAACTCCTGAGCTTGGAGAATTAGAACAAGAGCTTCTACACATTTCTTTGGAGGTTGTTAGAGATGTTAAACGGGAAAAAATTCATCCTCTTAGAAGCTGAAACTTCCTGCAGGAAGTTTTATTATTCTTAATTATATAAATTAATATAAACTCAATTAATAATTAAAGTTAATGATAATACTAACTGAGAGAATTGAACAATTAAGACAAGCAGGAGTTAGAGAAGGAAGTCTATATGGTTGCCCGCAAAAACTTCATGCTGCTAAAATTAATGTAGATGAAAGAGAGTATTGTGAAGGACATAGAATTGGGGTTGGGGGTGTTGGAACTTCTACTTGCTGTTTAAGCTGTCCTCATTATATCTCTACAGGGCATGAAAAACCTCATCTTAGGGGCTGAAATCGAGGCAAAAACACGATTTTTAAAACGGCGTCTAATCAATCTTATGCGAATGTTTGAGGGTTTTTGGGGTAATTTTGCTGAGTTTTCTGAATTTTTCTTGTATGCAGAAAGTTTTAAGCAAAGTGAGTAAGATTTAGCCTGCCTTTTTTAGGGCTTTCTCTGCACAATATCTTCTTATAAACTGATACCATTTAGAATTATCATAAATTTTCTGAAGTTCTTGTCTTGCTTGTTCTCGCTTCTGACTATTTGGTTCAGTAATTCTTGGTTGGTCAGGAACCCATTCACTTGGTTCAGCTGAAGGATCTACGCAATTAGCATAACCTCCCCAATCAGGATTTCTTGGCATTTCAAAATGTCCTTCCTTACTTTCTTCTTGAATTACAACTATAGAAGATAAATCTCTTCTTAATCTTAATATTTTTAACAGTATACTCATAATAGTATAACAAATGAAAAGTACTTAAACATTTTTACACTACAGAACAATAATTTGAAAACTCCTAAACAATAATCATAAACTCACAACCCATACTCCTGTCAAAATAAACATTAATAACAGATAGAAAGTTTTATATAATTGAACATATTAATGAGAACATGGATTCATTTACAGCTATTATAAGAAAAGGAGAAAAGCAGTATGTTGCATTATGCCCTGAAGTTGATGTAGTTAGTCAAGGCTTTACGATTGAAGAAGCTGTTAATAATTTGAAAGAAGCTGTTGAGCTTTATCTCGAGGAAATTGGTATGCCTGAAAACAATAATTCTGAGGTTTTTCTTGTGAAGTTTGAGGTGAAAAATGGCAAAACTGCCGAGATTATCAGGTAAGGAAGTAATAAAAGCTCTTTCTAAATCTGGATTTGTCTCGAAAAGGCAGAAAGGAAGCCATGTTATTCTTGTGAAAGAAACAAAAGAAGGAAAAATTCCTGTTGTTGTGCCTTTGCATTCTGAAATTGATACTGGACTTTACTTGAAATAATTAGACAATCTAAACTCACAAGAGAGCAATTTTTAACTCTTTTATAATTTTTTAGACAAATTATGGGGGCAAAAACCTTCGGTTTTTGCTTATAAGTTTTAGCTTTATTTTATCCAAAATGTAGGGTAGCTGTTCCGCCAGGCCTTCCCCCTGGCTGGTCTGGGTCATCATCTTCAATTAAATTTTTGTATTTGGGTTTTTGTTTTTTTCTTTTGATTGATTTTGATTGAAAATGAACTATGACTGGGAATCTTTAAGCATGTTTCTTGGTTGGGGTTTTAAGTAAAAATCATAGTAATGAGATATGCAACCATCAGAAGTGTCTGGTTCTCTTGTAGTCTTGACAACTAAAACCATTGTTTGATTATACTTTGGTACAAAAACCTCTTCACCACTCATTCCGGCTGGAAGGAGAGGTAATTTTGAAATATTATCATAAGAAATCTCTTCTGTGGAATCATTTGGCCAGCCACTTGGCTGATTGAAATGCTGATGAATTACCACTTTGTCTTCAAGGAATTCTATTTTTTTAATTGCCATGAGCAGATTAATATCTACAAATATATAAGCATTATTCTACTTGAGAATATACATGCAAAAACCTTAGGTTTTTGCTTATAAGTTTTAGCTTGTTAATCGTGCTTGTAATCTCCTGCATCATCAATCATGTCATGATAAACTCCCTCTTCTTTTTGTGTTGGGTTTTGTGTTGGGGCTGTTTGAGCTAATTGAGATTCTTTTTGCCTCATCTTATAAAAAGCTAGAACTTGAGCTTCATCAGGAGTCAAATCGCGAGGGGAAATCGGAATTAGTGATTCTAGAATTACAAAATTAGCTACTTGCAAAGGACAAGTTGCTGAATCATCAAAACCATGATTAACTCGTGAAACACAAGTTAAATTAACAACTTGAATAGGATAAAGTGGATGTGAATCTCGGGAAAATTTAGGGTTTACTCCAACAAGAAGATATCTATCTAAGTATCTATCTAAGCCCTCTTTTAATTCATAGATATTTCCTTCTAATATCCCTTTTATTTGATCTAATGCTGTTCTTTCTGGCATGTTTTTCTAACTTTTCTCATCTATTTAAGCATTATTGTGATAAAAAACAAAGATTAAAACTTAATGTCGAGCGCGTTCGCGCTTCGCGCTCACATATTAATAGAACTAATTTTTAATTTAGGGGGAAAGTTCGGTTAAATTGTGTAAAATTAGTAAAAATAAACTAAAACTTGCTGCTATTCGAGAAATCTTGAGCTTATTATAATTAGAATTACTCCTAAAATTGTTATAATTAATGAAGAGGCAATTCCAATAAAGTGAATTTCTGTAAAAGTTGAGATATCTGCGACAGAATCTTGCACAAGCTTGAAGATAAAATCTTTCCAGGCAAAAGCAATGAGAAAGCCGATTGCAGCTGCAATTGCCAGCCTCAACTGCCTCTTAAATTCTTTTTTGAATTTTAAAGAAGCTACAAGCAGAATCTTTTTCATCTTTTTTATCTTGTGAATTTTGCGCATAAATTTATAAGAAATAGGAGTATAAAAAGATTTGTAGTGCCTAAATTAATCTTATTTTAGCTGGATAGAGGCCTGGCTAGGAGAAACATAAATTTTCTAGACTTTTGATTTTTTTAATTGAATCATAATCCTCCAACCTTTTATGAATCTTTAAGGCAAAATAAGTATATAAAGCTTGTTATTTTTTTATGAAAATTAGTGCAATTTTGATGGTTTTCTTAAGTGATTTTTCTCTGATTTTGGGTGTTTTTGAGCTGTTTATTGGGCTAAAACTTACTGCAATTTTATCGTCGATAAATGAGTGTTTAAGGGTGTTTAAACAGGTGTTTATTCATATTTTTCGGTGTTTAAAGCTGTTTAAAGGCTGTTTAAATGACTATTTTTTGATGTGTTGGAAATCATCTAAAGTTAAGGAAATTTTGCTTGAAATCTGTTAATTTATCGTCGGAAATATGTTTGCGGGGAAAAGGTTTAAATATGTGCTTTTCTGTTATATTTTTATGTTTGAATGGCTTTTTGGGAAGAAAAAAGAAGTGATTGAGATAAAAGAGGAGACAAGAAAATCCTTCTCTATTGTGAAAGAGGACATAAACAACCTCAGTAAGTGGATTAAACACCTGGATGAACAGGATTCTAAGCTAGATTATAAACTTATTGAGATGGATGAAAGATTATCGTCGATAGAAACTGATTTGGAAGGAATAAAAAACACTGTGGCTTTTATGCAGGGCTCTGTTTCCAGCAGGGTGTTTAAACAGCAGCAAACAGCCAGGCGTAAACAAACAGCTGTTCAAGGTGTTCAAGATGCTGTTCAAACAGCTGTTCAAACAGGTGGCAGAGCTATTTTAAATAATCTATCAACAATGGAAAGAGCAATGGTTTATGTCTTGTTAAATACAGATATGAAATTAAGTTATGATGATTTGGCTGCGATGCTTGGAAAAAGCAGAGCTACTGTGAGGGGACAGATAAATTCAATCAGGCAGAAAAGTGAAGGATTAATTGAGGAAATAATAGAGGCAAATGGGAAGAAGAGAGTCTTTATACCTGAAGAAATAAAGGAAATAATGCTAAAAACAGGAAAAGTGAGGGCTAGTAAGGGAAGGAAAAAGGAGGAAATAGAGGATTAAACGAATTTTTTATGATATTTTGTTTTAATTTATACTTAAAGCGAACTTTATAATCAAAAAAAGTGGAAAAGTGAGAGTTAAAAAATGCAGAAAACATGTGAAAAATCCTGGGAAAAGATAATGCAAGAGGGAAAAGAGAGAGAATTAATATTTTAAACATATTAAAAGTGAGGGATCTGGCTAAAAAATTAATAAGCCTTAAAACAAGCAAAAATAAGGTTTTTAGGGCTTAGAGAAAGAAAAAAGTGGTTAGCAATAGCTTTATTTATTCGTTATGCCGATTTTATTAAATTTATTGATAATTTGATTTAATAGGGCTTATAAACATAAAAAACAGGCTTAATAGAACTTAATATAATCTTAATATTAATTAAATTTCTCTTAACTGGAGAATTGTGTTTAAACTTGCTATTTTTCTTAATTCTTGTGAAATATGAAGAATAATGCGCTTATTATTAAGTTTTTCTTTAGTAATTGGGATACCTTTTTTCTGTATTTTTCCAATATAATCCCGTATAGAAGATTCACTTAAATTGAGTTTTTCTGAGAGCAGCTTGTAGTCTACATTCTCTCCTGAATCTTCAAGACTATATAAAATAGAGAAAACCTGCATTTCCTGGCTTGTTAATCTTTTAAATTTAAAGCGAACTTCTTTCTTTAACTTATCTAAACTGGCTAGAATTTCAGGGGCTTTTTCTAAATTATTCTCAGGGGCTTTTATCGACGATAAAATTATGTGTTGGTTTGTCTGTTGGTTTGTCTGTCTGTCTGTTGGAACCCCTTTATTTCCTATGGAACTTGGCTTAATAGGGCTTAATAACCCCTTTATTTCGCTTGGAAGTGTTGGAATGTCTGTTGGAGTCTGATATGTGTTGGAATTTACGTGTTGGATTGTTGGAATTGCTTGATTTTGTTCTGAAATATGTTTTAAAGATTCAATTTCTTTTTTTAAACTAGATATTTGTAAAGAAAGCTCTTTAAAACTGGAAATTAGTTCTGAGATATTATTTTTTTGATTTTCCTGTATTTCTTTTTCTGGTTTATTCTCTTGTTTTTCTTTAGATATGGAAGCTAACCTGAAATCATCTATAAATCGAGAAATAATCTGTATTTCGGTTTTAATTTCATTTATTTCCAGCTTTAAACTTGAAAGCTCTTCTCCTAAAGAGAAAATATCTTGTTTTACTTTTTGAAATGCCTCTTTTATTGTTTCATTCATTTTTTTCTTAATTAACAGGGTTTTAAATAGATTTGCTTATTGAATCATATAAATGTTTAAATATATCTTATAATTAAGAATTTTATGTCTGAAGATGAAGGTTTGAGTATAGAAGCAGTATTATTGAGTGCAGGAAAGAGAGGCAAGCCAATTGGCAGATTGGTTTATTCTGAAATAGCAAATGCTATGGAATTTGGAAAAAAAGATTTGCAAAGAAGAGTTAAGGTAATGGTTTATTGTGATGAAAAGGGAATGTATGAGGTTAATTATAGTTTTCAAGGATGTGGCGGATTGGGAATTCATGAACCTTTAATTGGAAGCAAGAAAGAAGCAATAAGAATTGCAAAAAAATTGATAAGAAATTTAGAAATAGGAGTAGAATATATAAGTGGGACATTTTTGAAGAGAGCAGGCAGAAAAATTGTCATTTGTTCTTAAATAGCGAGTTTGTAAGCATCATAGGCTTTTGTTGAGAGCATCCAGCGGCATCTTCTTGAATATGTTGCTCCTTGTGGGTTTTTTCGTATGCAATTCACGAGCTTTTTATCCTGGAGCTCGTGCATCAACTGCTTGATAAATTCTTCATCCCTTGCAATTTCTCTGCTGATTTCTGCTGTAAAAAAAGATTTTGGAAAGTGTTCATAAAGAAGAGCAAGTATGTTTGATTTAATTCTATTTTTCTTTTCTTCTGATATTCTTACCATTTTAAAACTCCCAGTTAGGAATGATAAATTTATACAATTTTTCAATGCTTTTATATTTATCTCTGTTTATTAAAATTAGTTTTTCATTAGGATATTGCAGTTGAAATAACTCCCATTTTTTAATATCTGAACGATTTTCCCATCCTTTCAGTTCATGCCATTCATTTTCCACAAGAAAGCCAGGAGTATAGCTTGTTTTTTTGCCATTGGAAAGGGTAAGAATAAATGTTTTTGGCTCGTATTGATGTTTTTTAGCATAGAAATAATTAAATACTTATTCTTGTTGAGGAAATTTATGAATGAATATGATTTTGACCCTGAAATGGAAAATATTGGGGATTATCGATTACAAGAGGAGAAAGATAATGATGAGGGTAATGAAGTTAGAAGAATAAAAAGCAAGATAAGTATGTTAAATACTCTTAACGAAGAAGAACCATGTAACTTACCAGTTAAATAAATATTTAAATAATTAGTTTGTTAATAGTGATTATGGATGACTATAAAGAAAAGCAAGAAGAAAAGAAAGATGAATATGGGGGAAGAATTGGGGCTGTTGGATTTGGATTGACAAGAGAGCAGCAGGAAGCAATTGCTGATTTGTGGGAATGGCAGGAAAGAAGTTTAAAAAGCAGGATTATAATTGGCGGGCCTGTTGAAGGTGTTGAGAGATTAGATTTAGATTATGATTTGATGGTGATTTAATAACTTTCAAGTTAGAATATAAGTTTATTAACTAGTTCTTAAGTATAATCAATCTGATTTGAAAACATGACAGAACAAGAACAAACTTATAAGCAAGCAAGATTGAGAGAAAAGAAAGAGATAATTGGAGTTTTGCATCCTCTTGTTAAGGAATGGTTTTTTTCCAGATTTCAAGATTTTTCTCTGCCTCAGCTATATGGGGTTATGCCTATTTGGGAAAGAAAAAACATACTTATATCTGCTCCTACAGGAGGGACAAAGACACTAACTGCTTTTTTATCAATTTTAAATTATCTTGTAACTTTAGCTGAAAAAAATGAGCTTGAAGACAAGGTTTATGCTCTTTATATTTCTCCACTCAAAGCATTGAGCAATGATATTTTTGTAAATCTGCTCTCTCCACTTGCTGAAATTGAGGAAATTGCTAACAAAAAAAACATAAAACTGCAGAAAATTCAAGTTAGTCTGAGAACAGGAGACACGAGCGCAGAAGAGAGAAGCAAGATGCTAAAGAAAGTGCCGCATATCCTTATTACAACTCCTGAAACAGCCGCGATTGTTCTTAACTCAATAAAGTTTGTCAAAAAACTTGGGGCTTGTGAGTATGTTATTGTTGATGAGATTCATGCTCTAGCAAATAAGAGGGGAGTTCATTTGTCTCTTTCACTTGAGAGATTAGAAGAAATAAGCAAAATAACTCCAATTCGAATTGGATTGAGCGCGACTATTGCTCCTCTTGAAGAAATTGCAAGATTTTTAACTGGGAATAGAGATTGTTTGATTGCAAATGTTGACACTGGGAAAAAAGCAGATATTTCTATTGTAACTCCTTCTGATTTAATTGAAAGTTCTGCTTATGAGATGCACCAGTCAATGTATAAGAAGATAGATGAGTTAATTCAAGAACATAAAACAACTTTAATTTTTACTAATACTCGCTCGGCTACAGAAAGAGTAATTCATCATTTGAAAGAGATGTTTCCTGCAAGATATCTTGAAAATATAGGGGCTCATCATTCTTCTCTTTCAAAAGAACACAGATTTAATATAGAAAACAGGCTGAGAAAAGGAGAGTTGAAGGTTGTTGTTTCATCTACTAGCTTAGAATTAGGAATTGACATTGGATATGTTGACTTAGTAATTTTACTTGGAAGCCCAAAATCAACTGCTCGCTCACTGCAGCGAATTGGTAGGAGTGGACATAAGCTGCATGATACTGCTAAAGGAAGATTTCTTGTTTTAGACAGAGATGATTTAGTTGAGTGTTCTGTTATGTTAAAAGAGATTATTGAGAGAAAGATTGACAGGGTTTTTATTCCAAAAAACTGCCTTGATGTGCTTTCACAGCAGATTTATGGCATGGCTATTTATAAAAAATGGCAGATTAATGAGATGTTTTCTCTTATAAGAAAAAGTTACTGCTATTCTAACTTAAAATATGAAGAATTTTTAGATGTTATCTCATATCTTGCAGGGGAATATGAGCTTGAACATAGAAATGTTTATGCAAAAATTTGGTATGATGAGAAAACAGGAGAAATTGGCAAAAGGGGGAAACTTGCCCGAGTTATATATATGACAAATATCGGGACAATTCCTGAAGAGAGTTTTGTAAATGTTGTTGTTGCAAGAGGAGAGAGAAGAGAACAGAAAGTTGGAGTGATAGATGAAGCATTTCTTGAGAGAATGAAGCCAGGAGATGTTTTTGTTTTAGGGGGCGCGAGATATCAGTATCTTTATACAAGAGGGATGAATGTTTATGTCTCGTCATCTGTAAACAGGCCGCCAACAATTCCAAGCTGGGCTTCTGAAATGCTGCCTTTGTCATTTGATTTGGCTTGTGAAATTGGAAGGTTTCGAGGATTAATTGAAGAAAAATTAGGGAAAAATTCTGCAGAGGAAACTAAAGAGTGGATTTCAAGTTATTTGCATGTTTCTGATTCTGTTGCGAGAGAGATTTATGATTATTGCTATTCGCAATATAAGTATATTGGAATTCCATCTATTAAAAAAATTATTGTTGAAAAGTATTATGCTGAAAAAAATTATGTTATTTTTCACTCGCTATTTGGGCGCAGAGTTAATGATGCACTCTCTAGAGCAATTGCTTTTCTTGCTGGAAGGCTTGGAAGCAGGGATGTTGAAATCGGGATTTCTGACAATGGTTTTTTTCTGGCTGGAGAGAAGATTGATATAGAAAGGGCAATGAAGCATTTAAACTCAAAAAATATTGAGGAGATTTTAAAAGAAGCTATTGAGAAGACAGAAGTTTTGAAAAGAAGATTTAGGCATTGCGCCACTAGAAGCTTGATGATTTTGAGAAAGTATAAGGGAAGAGAAAAGAGTGTTGGAAGGCAGCAAATGAGCTCGCATTTTTTGATTACTGCTGTGAAGAGAATTACAGGAGAATTTCCAATTTTGAAAGAGGCAAGAAGAGAGGTGTTAGAGGATTTGATGGATATTGAGAATTCGAAGATAGTTTTAAGATGGATTGAGGAAAACAAGATTAAAATTGAATATAAGACAACAAGCCTGCCTTCTCCGTTTTCACTTGGATTGATTATACAAGGATATTCTGACTTGATTAAGATGGAGGATAGAATTGAATTTTTGAAGAGAATGCACAAACTTGTTATGGGGAAGATAAATAGTGATTAGGAAACAGAAAAGTTTATAAAGTTATAACATGTTATAACACTATGGAAATTATAAAAAATGCTGTTAAGGTTGGAAATTCTGCAGGAGTCTTGCTGCCTAAAAAGTGGCTGAATCTGCAAGTCAAAGTGATAGTTGGGCCTTTAAACATTGAGATGGAAGTTTTTGAAATATTGCTGAAAGAAAATTATTTAAAACAAATTTTGGGGGTATATATTGTCGGGAGCTATGCGCGAAATGAGCAAACAATAGATAGTGATGTGGATATCTTAGTTATCACAGATAATATTAATAAAAAGATAAAAAAAGGAAGGTATGAAATTATGCTTGTTTCTAAAAAAAGCCTTGAGAACAGCATTAGGAAAAATATTTTCCCTATAATCCCTATGCTTGTTGAGGCAAAAACAATTATTAATGAGGGCATTAGAAAAAAATATATGAACATAGAGATGAATTCTAGAAATCTTAGATTTCATATAGAAACTACCAACTCTGCAATGAATGTTGTTAATGCTGAGATATCTCTTGCAAAAGAACTTAGGGAAAAGGGAATAAGCGACAATATTGTTTATTCTTTAGTGTTAAGACTGAGAACTTTGTATATTATTGATTGTTTAAGGAAGAATAAAATCTGGAGCAAAAAAGAATTTTTAGAATTAATAAAGAAAATAGGCGGCTCAACTCTTGCTTATGAGGGATATTTGAGATCAAAAAATAATAAAAAAGAAATGAGTGAGCTGGGTATTGAAGAAGCAATTAAGCTTATGAATTATATTAAAAAAAAGAATAAAGAGACGGAAAAATGGCTTCGAGAAAAAAAAGATTAAAGAAACAA
>Ga0194112_10000301_pt1 | contig 70529 bp, 73 predicted proteins | sample TA2MahC400mmetaG_FD_146191 | JGI IMG/M metagenome (GOLD analysis project Ga0194112, IMG submission 146191) | Freshwater microbial communities from Lake Tanganyika, Tanzania - TA2015016 Mahale Deep Cast 400m | ecosystem: Environmental > Aquatic > Freshwater > Lake | place: Tanzania: Lake... | reverse complement strand
TTCGGCCAGGAGCGCCGCGCCCACGCGCAGGCCCGAGTAGGGCGCGTAGGCTTCGGCCGCCGCCGCCGCGGCGGCCCCCAGCAGTGCGCGTTCGTCAATCTGCTCCGGCATGCATCGCTCCCCGAGCGGTCCCTCAGCCATTTCCAGGTCTCACCGTTTCCACGATCAGTTCCGGCGGCCGGGCCTCGCCTTCGCCAATCGCGAAGGCGCCGTCGATGATCCGCAGCGCTTCGTCCAGACGGCCTTCGTCGTTGGCGTGCAGCGCGGCAAGGGGCTGCCCTTCGTCAACCCTTTCTCCGATCTTGACGATGCCGCTGATGCCGGCGGCGTGGTCGACCGCGTCTTCGACGCGCGTGCGGCCCGCGCCCAGGGCCAGGCAGGCGCGTCCCACGCGCCCGGCGTCAACCGCGCTGACCGTGCCGGCGCGCGGGGCGCGGATCTCGCGGCGCAGGCGGGCGCGGGGCAGGCCGGCGCCGGACGCCAGGGCCTCGGCGTCGCCCCCGTGCCGCGCGACCATTTCCAGGAAGCGGCGCCGCGCCGCGCCGGAGCCGAGCTGCGCCTGCAGGATCGGCCGCGCCGCGGACGTGTCGGGAACGCGGCCGGTCAGAACCAGCATCTGCGCGGTGAGAGCCAGGGTCACGCGCATCAGGTCGGGCGCGCCGCGGCCGGAGAGCGCCTCAAGCGTTTCGGCGACCTCGAGCGCGTTGCCGGCCGTGCGGCCCAGCGGCTGGTTCATGTCGGTGATCAGAGCGGACATGGCCTTGCCCGCGCCCGCGCCGATTTCCACCATGGTGCGCGCGAGCTCGCGCGCCTGCTCCGGGGTCTTCATGAATGCGCCCCTGCCCCACTTGACGTCCAGGACCAGCGCGTCGATGCCTTCGGCGAGTTTCTTGCACATGATGCTGGCGGCGATAAGCGGTATGGAGGGCACCGTGCCGGTCACGTCGCGCAGCGCGTACAGCTTGCGGTCGGCGGGCGCCACGGCGGCGGTCTGGCCGACGATCGAGCAGCCGCATTCCGCGAGCACGGCCATAAACTCGTCCGGGGCGAGGTCCGTGCGGTAGCCGCGGATGGACTCCAGCTTGTCCAGCGTGCCGCCGGTGATGCCCAGGCCGCGGCCGGAGATCATGGGCACGACCACGCCGCACGATGCGGCCAGCGGCGCGAGAATGAGGGAGACCTTGTCGCCGACTCCGCCGGTGGAATGCTTGTCGGCCTTGACGCCGGGTATGCGCGACGTTTCCAGCGCCGTGCCGGAGCGCATCATGGCGTCGGTGAGGACGGCGAGCTCCGCGCGGGTCATGCCGCGGAAGAACACGGCCATGGCCAGCGCGGCCATCTGGTAGTCGGGGATCGTTCCGCGGGTGTAGCCCTCGATGAAGGCGCGGATTTCGCCCTCGGCAAGCGCCGCGCCGTCGCGCTTTTTCTCGATGATCCACTGCGGAACCATGGGCGCAGCATACCGTCGCGCAGGGGCGGTGTCAAATCGCGGCGGAACGGCAATCGAGCGAAACGGCTTGTCGCCGCCCGCCGGACGGCGAAAAAGGCTACGTGGGCATGACGGTCAGGCAGGTCATCCGGCTGCGCGGCGCGCCGAAAGCGCGGTTGGTTGCGGACGGGCAGGTCGTTCTGCTCTATCCGGACGTGGAGCTGACGTCCGCCGACGGCCGCACCATCTCTCACCAGGACACCCCCGCGCCAGACGCGGTCCCGAAGCCCGTCCGGAAGCCGGCCCGCAAGGGTAAATAGCCGGGAAGCGCCAAGAGACAAGCGTGTTGCGGCGCGCTGAGCCCTGGCTTCAAAGGCGGGTTGACACATCCGCGCGGGCCGGGCATTGTCCACGCGTCATGCCGCCGTTTGTCAAGGTGCTGATCCTGGCCGTGATACAGGGATTGACGGAGTTCCTGCCGGTCAGCAGCTCGGGGCATCTGGCGCTGGCCGAGCGTTTCCTCGGGCTCAACGCGCCCGGCGCGGCGCTGGAAGTGGCCCTGCACGCGGGCACGCTGGCCGCCGTGCTCGTCTACTACCGCCGGCGCATCCGCGCCATGCTGGCGGAGCTGGCCACGGGCCGCGGCGCGGGGCGCACGGAGGCGGCCGCCATCCTGGCCGGCACGCTGCCGGCCGTGGCGGTCTACGCGGCGGGGCGGAACGCGCTCGAGGGCCTGTTCGACAACGCACCGGCCGTGGCATGGCTGCTGTGCGTGAGCGGCCTGATGCTGATCACGGTGCGCTGGAGCCGCGGCGGCGACCGGCCCGTGACGGTCGGGCGGGGCGTCGTCATCGGCGCGGCCCAGGCGTTCGCCGTCCTCCCGGGCATCAGTCGGTCCGGCGCGACCATCGCGGCGGCGCGGCACCTGGGCCTGGCGCCGCGCGCGGCCGCGGAATTTTCGCTGCTGCTTTCGGTGCCGGCCCTGCTGGGCGCGATCGCGCTCAAGGCCGGCGAGCTGGCCTCCGGCGACCTCGGGGACGTGACCGGGGCGGCGCTGGCGGCGGGCGTGGGCGTCGCCGCCGCGGTGGGCTACGCCGCGATCGCCTGGCTCGTGCGGGCGCTGGCCCGGCGGCGTTTCTGGATGTTCGGGCTGTATTGCCTGGCGGCGGGGATCGTCAGCGCAGTGCTTCTGGCGATCGGAAGGTGAGAAGCGCCGGGTCTCGAATCGTCCCGTCTTCCCCGCAAGCGGGATGATCGGCGCTCGAGCGCGGGAGCGGGCACGCGGACGAGAGTCGAGCTCCTACACGATCTTCAGCTTGGGCAGGTCCTGCACGTCCACGGCGCCGACCGGTCTGCCGGCCGCGTCCACGACCAGCAGATCGTCGATATTGTGCTCCTCGAAAAGGCGCAGCACGTCCACGGCCAGGCGGTCTTCACGCACCGTGACCGGCGAGGACGTCATGACCTCCTCGACGGGCCGGTCAAGGAGGTCGCCTTTGTCCGTGAGCCGGCGCCGCAGGTCGCCGTCGGTGAAAATGCCGATCAGGGCGCCGTTGTCGTCCACGACGCCGGCGGAACCGGACCGGCTCCGTGTCATGGCCAGCAGCACGTCCCTGACCTTCCGGTCGCGAGGCAGCACGGCCAGCCGTTCGCCGGTGCGCATGATGTCGCGCACGCGCAGCAGCAGCGAACGCCCGATGGCGCCGCCGGGGTGGAGCTTGGCGAAGTCCTCGCGCCCGAAACCGCGCGCGCGCAGCAGCACCATGGCCAGCGCGTCGCAGACCGCCAGGGCGGCCGTGGTGCTGGCCGTGGGCGCCATGTTGAACGGGCAGGCTTCGCGGGGCACGGCGGCGATAATCACGGCGTCGCTGGAAGCAGCCAGGGCGTTGTCCGCGGCGCCGGTGACCGCCACGACCTTGATGCCCTGCCGCTTGACGATGGGCAGGATTCCGAGCAGCTCCTCCGACTCGCCGCTGTAGCTCAGCGCCAGCAGCAGGTCGCCGGCGCTGAGGATTCCGAGATCGCCGTGCATGGCCTGCACCGGGTCCAGCACGACGCTCGTGGCGCCGGTGCTGGCCAGCGTGGCCGACGCCTTGCGCGCGATGTGCAGGTTCTTGCCCACGCCCGTGATGACGATCTTGCCCTTGCGCTGCATGCAATTCAGGGCCAGCCGCACGGTTTCCCCGAAGCCGGCGTCCAGGGCGTCGCGCACGCCGCGCAGGCCTTCGATCTCGATGTCGATCACTTCCCGGCCGAGTTCGACGTAATTCATGCCCGAGTGTTTAGCAGACCGCGGGGGGAATGGCAATATGGGGGTCGCGGCCCGCATGCGCCGCTACGGGGTGATTGCCGCGCGCCGCCGGGACCCGAGTGCCGCGCGGATTCCGGAGATCAGCAGGTACAACGTCAGGGCCATGAGCACGATCACGGCGCCGAAGAGCGTGGCGTTCCCGGCGGCTTTGCCGTCGGCCGCGGCGCGCGGCATGAACTTGCCCAGCAGGCTGAAGAGGCTTGCCACGGTCGTTGCCAGCATGAACAGCGCCGGCACAACCGCCGCCAGGCCGTTCCGGCCGCGGCGCAGGAGCCATAGCGCGCCCAGCAGCAGCACGAACGCGGCCAGCAACTGGTTGGCGGTCGCGAACAGCGACCACAGCGACAGGATGCCGCTGGAAAAGGCGAACCACAGGGTAAGGGCCACGGCGATGAGAGAGTTGACCCAGCAGTGCTCGAATATCCGCGCCGCGGGCGAACGCGGCCGGCCGGCCGCCTTTGCCGGCACGTCGCCGACTTCGAGCGACGCGGGGATGCCGCACGCCCCGCCGACTTCGCCCTCTTCCTGTTCCGGGGGCGCCGTGCCGAAGACCACGTGCCAGACCTCTTCGAGGAGGTAGCGCATCAGGCGCACGGCAGTGTCCAGCGTCGTGACGAGGAACCCTTCCAGCAGAATCATGCCGCCCAGCGCGCCGGCGGCGACGGGCGCGCCGAAGGCCCGGTTGACGGCGTTGCCGACCGCCATGGCGAAACCGAGGATCGGGTTGGACCTGGCGTCGAGCCCGAGCAGGGCGGGATGCACGTCGCGCAGGTAGTTGTCCTGCCGGATGCCGGCGACGAGCACGACGATCACGCACACCGCCAGGAACGTCTCCAGGATCATGGCCCAGTAGCCGACCCGGCGGACGGCGGTTTCGTTGCGGAGTTGCTTGCAGGTGGTGCCGCCCGCGCAGAGGCTGTGGAAGCCGCTCACCGCGCCGCAGGCGATGGTGATGAACAAGGCCGGCCAGAACGCGCCAAGCATGCGGGTGCCCGCGGTCATGTCCAGGGCGGGGATGGCCTCGGCGGCGCCGACGACATTTCCGCGGAAGCCCGCCACGAGCAGGGTTGCGACCAACCCCGCCAGGCCGGCGTAGAGAATGTGCACGTTGATGAAATCGCGGCTCTGCAGGAAGATCCACACGGGCACGCCCGCCGCCAGCAGGACATAGGCCGCCAGGATCAGTCGCCAGAGGTCCGTGCCGGTGAGCCTGCCGAGCACGGCGCTCTCGCTCAGCGCCACGGGACGCAGCACGCCCGCGGCGATGCTGGCGGCGCAGATCCCCAGCGCCAGCAGCGAGCAGACCCACACGGACACGCCTTTTCGTATGTACAGCCAGCCGACCAGGGGCGCCACGGCGGTGATCAGGATGACGCTGGTCGAGGCGATGCCGCCGATGACGACCTTCCGGGCCTCGCCTTCGCCGACCACCCTGAAGAGCGTCTGGGCCGGATCCAGCGCCAGGCGCGCCTGCGGCACCATGCTCGTCAGCGCGGTCGCCGACAGGTTCAGGAACGTGGCGCAGACCAGCGCCAGCGACACGATCAGGAACAGCACCATGGCCACGAAGGGCCCCGTGCCCAGCGTCCGCCGCGCGACCGTGGCCACGGACTGGCCGCCCTCGCGCACCGCCATGAACGCCGCCAGGTAGTCGTGCACGCCGCCGATGAACACGCCGCCCAGCAGCACCCACAGCAGGGCCGGGGCCCAGCCGAAGCACAGCGCGATCACGGGGCCGATGATCGGGCCTGCGCCGGCGATCGAGGCGAAGTGGTGGGCAAAGACGACCGGGGTGGGCGTGGGCAGATAGTCCCGTCCGTCGCGCTTCGTTTCCGCCGGCGTGCGGCGCGCCGGATCCTCGCCCCAGCGGCGCGCCAGGAAGCGCGAATACAGCAGGCCCGCCAGTCCCAGGAAGGCGGACGCGATGATCATCACCGGAAGAACAGCCATGCGCACCTCGCGGGTTCGAAGTTGAGCGCGGAAACAGGGCCGCGCGAACAGAGTCTACGCCCCGCGACCGGGCGCGCAAACCAAAATAGAGACGAAACCTGCGCCGGCAACTTCCCCGACTGCGTGGCGGAAGGGTAATTTCTATTTTCGCGGTCTGACCCTGAGGACCGCGAATCCGGCTTGCATTGTCGCGAAAACTCGGCTTTATTCGCCCGAAGCATTCCGCGCGCGGGGGCGCGCGCGGGCTCCGCTTTTGACTCACGGGATTCTGTCATGGCTAAGGAACTGGCCTTTGTAATGATCAATCCGTACACGATCGCCAAATCGCGTACGGGAGGCGTGATCGCGCGCTACGTCGCGCGCACGGACCTGCGCCTGGCGTCCGCCCGCATGTTCGGCCCCAGCGCGGAGCTGGTGCGCGAATACGCGGCGCTGGTGCGCCGCAACCTGCACACGCGCGGTTCGGAGCACGAGAACCTCGTGCCGGACTACATCCTGAAGGCCTACGCGCCGGACCCGGCCACGGGACGGCCGCGGCGCGTCATGCTGCTGCTTTTCGAAGGCGAGGACGCCGTGGACAAGATATGGAGCGTCACCGGCAGCGCCACGCTGAAGTCCGGCAGCGGCGAAACCGTTCGCGACACCTACGGTGACTACGTGCTCGACGAGCAGAACCGGGTGTGCTACTTCGAGCCGGCCGTGCTGGCCGGCCCCACCCGCGAGCAGGTGGCCTCCACTCTGCGCCTGTGGGCGCGCTTTTCCGCGCGGGACGGCGGCATGATCGCTTCGGCCGGCGACGTCGATCGCGGCGACAGGACGGAGCAGACGCTTGTTCTGATCAAGCCGGACAACTTCCGCTTTCCCAGCGGCCGCGCCGGCAACATCATCGACCTGCTTTCCGTTTCGGGCCTGCGCATCGTGGCCGTCAAGAAGGTCCGCATGACCATCGCGCAGGCCGAGGATTTCTACGCGCCCGTCCGGCAATCGCTGCGCAACAAGTTCGCGCAGCGCTGCGGCGGGCGCGTGTCCGAAGCCCTGCAGCGCGAATTCGGGTTCAGGGTCCCGGATGACGCGGTGCGGGCGGCCTGCGAGCAGATCGCGCCGGCTTTCGCCGACGATCAGTTCGAGAAGATCGTGGAGTTCATGACCGGCTACAGACCCTCGAGCTGCACGCCGGACGAGCGGCGCTTCGTGGGCCGTGAGGAATGCCTGGCGCTGGTCTACGCGGGGCCCGACGCGGTCGCCAAGATCCGCGCCATCGTGGGGCAGACCGACCCCCGCCAGGCGCGGCCCGGGTCCGTGCGCCGGGAGTTCGGGCGCGACGTGATGGTCAACGCCGCGCACGCTTCCGACTCGCCCGACAACGCGCGGCGCGAAATGGAAATCATCCGCGTCGCGGAAGACCGCATTCCGGAGTGGGTGACGATGTACTACGGGGGGGTGATGTCGCGCCTGCGCGTGATGAGCATGCATCTGCCGGGCGCGCGGCGCGAGTTCGTGAGGCGCATCAAGGCCCGCTGGTCGCCGGTCAAAGAGCCGGCGGAGGCGTGATTTCCCGCGCCTGCCGCGCGGAGGGGCGAGTGGCGGAACTGGCAGACGCGCAGGACTTAGGATCCTGTGGAGCGATCCTTGCGGGTTCGAGTCCCGCCTCGCCCACCCGCCTTCGCTCTCAGCGGGAGCCGCGGCGGGAAGGCGGAACTGACCGGATCGTCACATGAAACTGCAAGCGCTGGTGCGTTACCTCGATCGCGAGCTCGCGATCGGCAAGTTCCAGGACTCGTCGCGCAACGGCCTCCAGGTCGCGAACTCGGGGCGGGTGCGGCGGGCCTGTTTCGGCGTGGACGCCTGCCTGGAGTTCTTCGAGGCGGCCGCGCGCGCGGGCGCCGGCCTGGCGGTGTGCCATCACGGCATGAGCTGGAACGATTCGCTCGCCCGCATCACGGACTTGAACTATGAGCGCGTGCGGTTCCTGATCGAGCACGACACGGCGCCGTGCGTCGCAAGTTCGGGATTGCCTGCCGGCTGATCGACCTGCGCGTGCCCTACTGATGAGAACAGCGCGCATCATCCTGATCGCAGCCGTCGTCCTGACCGCCGCGTGGCTCGCCGCGCTGCTTTTCGCGCCCCTGCCCGCGCCGACCCGGCCTCCGCCGCGGCGGGCGGCGCCGGTTGAGCCCGCGCCCCCGGCCCCGCCGCGCCCCGCGGCGGGGGGCGCCGCGCGCGGCGCATCGTCCGGCGCGCCCCGCGCCGCGCCCGCGCCCCGCGCCCTGCGCCCGCAGGCCCCGCCCGCGGCAACGAACGGTGCGGCCGCCATTCCGGGCGAATACGTCTTCGGTTTCTTCAATCGCGCCGACCGCGACGCCTTCATACGCGCGGCCGAGGCCGGGGGCATCGCGGTGCTGGACCGGCTCGACGTGGGCAACGCCGTGCGCATCCGGACGGATGACGAGCGCCGGCTCGCGGCGCTCCTGGCCGAAGCGCCGCTGGCCCTGAAGCGCTCGCCGAACTACGCGACGCGGATACCTTCGCCGGCGGAGGCGCCGTCCGATGCGCCCGCCGCTGTCCGCGAGCGGTTCGCCGAAGAGTGGCGCACGGCGCTGGGCATGTCGGGCATGCCGGCCGCGCGCGGCGCCGGCGCGCTGGTGGCGGTGCTGGACACGGCGCTGCGGCCGCACCCCGCGCTGCTCGAACCGAACATCACGCGCGCCGATATCGGCGCGACGGGCGCGGCCGACGGGCCGGCGGCGTGGCACGGCACGGCCGTGGCTTCGATCATCGCCGGCGCGGAAGGCGGACTGACGGGCGTGGCGCCGGCGGCGGACCTGCTCGGCATACCCGTGCTCGACGGCGAGGGCCGGGGCGACGCATTCACCGTCGCGAAGGGAATCGTCGAAGCCGTCAACCGCGGCGCGGCGGTGATCAACCTCTGCCTGGGCACGGAAGGCGACAGCTTCATCCTGGAGGAGGCCGTGCGCTACGCCGTGGAAAGGGGCGTGGCGGTGGTGGCTTCGGTGGGCAACGAGGGCGCCGACGGCGCGCGCTATCCCGCCCGCTACGACGGCGTGGTGGGCGTGGCGTCCGTGGATGCCCTCGGCCGCCCGGCGGGCTTTTCCAACCGCGGCGCGGGCGTGGACCTGGCCGCGCCGGGCGTGGCCGTGCCCGCGGCCGGGGGGGAAGGCGCGGTCGCGCGCATCAGCGGCACTTCCGCTTCCGCGCCCTTTGTCAGCGGCGCGTTGGCGCTGCTGATGGGCGCGGGGCGGCTGAGCGCCGCGGAAGCCGTGGCGGTGCTGGAACGCTGCGCCAACGACGTGGGCGCGCCGGGGAAAGACGACGCGACCGGCGCGGGCATGATCGATCTGGCGCGAATCGCGGAGCGGGACACGCCGGGCGTCCGCGACATCGCGGTCGGGTTTCCGCACGTGTACGCGGCGGCGGATGGACGGCTCGCGGTGGCGGTAACCGCGCAGAACCGCGGGACCGAGCCGCTGGCCGACGCGAAGCTGGAGATGACGGTCAACCGCGTGACGCGCGTCGCTTCGCGCGCCGCGCTTGCGCCGGGGGAGACGCTGGCGGCGGAAATCCGTCTGTCCGGCGGCCAGGAGCGGGCGGACGTGTCCGCCCTTGCCACGTTTGCGGGCGGAAACGACGTTCGTCCCGCCAACAACGCGGTCGGCGTTGTGCTGAAGTTGGAGCGGTAATCTTCGGCCGGCATCGGCAAAAGGACGGCGTCTCCGGACGGCTTCATGAACCGGCCCCGTGGCGGGCCGGCGTGCCGCCGCCGCGCCGCGGCTTTCTTGACATCCGGCGCATTTTGTGGGACTGAACGGCGCGTGGCGGAGAGCGGCAACCGCAGGAGGAAACGCGACGCATGCATCCGGTGGCGAACCATCTGATCCAGCTTCAGGAGCTCACGCTTATCCGTGACGAACAGAAGATCTCCGGCGGGCATCTCGAGCAGCTCGACGAATCGATCGCGGCCATGACCGGCCAGTTGCCGGCCGCCGTGCGCGGCCAGTTCGAGCGCATGAACCGCAAGGACCGCGTGGTCATCACGGCGGTTTCCGACGGCGGCTGCGCGTCCTGCGGTTTGAAGCTGCCCATCAGCCTGGTGCAGGCGGTGCGCCTCGAGCGCGAGATCCACACCTGCCCGAACTGCGCGCGCATGCTCTACTACCCCGAAGGCCTGCCGCGGCGCGCGGCGCCCGTGGCGCGCAGGACCGCTCCGCGCAAGGTCGGCATTTCCCGCTTCTCGTCGCATTCGCTCATGATCCCCGACCTGTCCGCCGCGGACCGCGAAGGCGTGGTGGCCGAACTGGCGGGCAAGCTGGCGGCGGAGGGCTTCGTGGACCGCGCCGACGTGCTGGCCGAAGCGGCGCTGCGGCGCGAGTCGATCATCAGCACCGCGACCGACCGCGGCCTGGCTTTCCCGCACGTGCGCGGCGTGGAGGGAGGCGGCCTGGCGCTGGCCCTGGGCGTGAGCCGGGCCGGCGTGAAGTTCGGCGCGCCGGGCGACAAGCTCACGCGCATGTTCTTCTTCATGGTGATACCGACCGCGGCCAGCGCGTTCTACCTCAAGCTTCTTTCCGGGCTGACCACGTCGTTCATGGAAGCCGACGCGCGCAAGGAGCTCCTGGCGGCGAAAGACCCCGAGGAGCTGTGGAAAGCGCTGTGCAAGCTTACGCGCAGCGCGATCAGGTAGACAATCGCCTGACGAAGCGGCCCATGCGCGCCAGGGCTTCCTTGATGTCCTCGATGTCCGTGGCGAAGCAGCACCGGATGAAGCCTTCGCCGGCGGATCCGAACGCCGAGCCGGGCACGCAGGCCACCTTCTCCTCGTCCAGAAGGCGCAGCGAGAACTCCTTCGACGTCAAGCCGCGCCCGGCCACGGAGGGGAACACGTAGAACGCGCCGCCCGGCAGGCCGCAGGGCAGGCCGATCTCGTTGAGCCCGGCGTGCAGGAAATTGCGCCGCTTCTCGTACTCCGCGCGCATGTGGTCCCGGTCGCGGTCGCCGCCGCGCAGGGCCTCGATGGCGGCGCGCTGGCTGACCACGGGGGCGCAGAGCATGGTGTACTGGTGGATCTTCATCATGGCCTCGGTCAACCCGGGCGGCGCGCAGGCGAAACCCACGCGGAAACCGGTCATGGCCCAGGTCTTGGAGAACCCGTTCAGAAAGATCGTGCGCTCGCGCATGCCCGGCATGGCGACCACGCTGACCCGCTCGGCCTCGTAGGTCAGCTCGGAGTAGATTTCGTCGGTGATCACAAGCAGGTCGCGCTCCACGGCGAAGCGCGCGATTTCCTCGGCGTCCTCCCGCGCGAGCACCGCGCCGGTCGGGTTGGTCGGAAAATTCAGCATCAGCGCGCGCGTGCGCGGCGTGACCTGCGCTTCGAGCGCCTCGCGCCGCAGGCGGAACCCGTCCTCCGCGCGCGTGGGCACGGCCACCGGCCGGCCGTGCGCGAAGGCGACCACGGGGGCGTAGGACACATAGCAGGGCGCGTGGTACAGAACTTCGTCGCCCGGCGCGATGACCGCGCGGACGGCAAGGTCGAGCGCTTCGCTCACGCCCACGGTTATGAGGATCTCCGTGTCCGGATCGTACGACGGCCCGAACGAGCGCCGCACGTAGGCGGCGACGGCCTGCCGCAGCTCGCGCAGGCCCAGGTTGGCCGTGTAGGACGTGGCGCCGCGGTCGAGGGCGAAGACCGCCGCCTCGCGGATGTGCCAGGGCGCGACGAAGTCCGGCTCGCCGATGCTCAGGCTGATGACATCCTCGCGCTGGCTGACGATTTCGAAGAAGTCGCGGATGCCGGAGCGGGGCACGTCCCGCAGGTGCGGCGCCACGAAATCAGGGCGAGACCTTGAGCTTTTCATCCCGCTCCTCCACGTGCATGAGCACGCCCTGATCCTTGTAGGTCTTGAGCATGAAATGCGTGGCCGTGGACAGCACGCCCTCCAGCGTGGCCAGCTTCTCGCTGACGAACCACGCGACTTCCTTGAGCGTCGCGCCCCTCACGAAAACCAGCAGGTCGTACGTTCCGGACATCAGGAACAGCGATTCCACCTCGTCGAAACGCGCCACGCGCGAGGCCACGCGGTCGAATCCGCCTTCGCGCTCGGGCGAAATCTTGACTTCGATGACGGCCCGCACGCGGTCCAGATCCAGGCGGTCCTCGTTGACCACGGCCTGGTAGGCGCGGATCACGCCGTCCTGCTCGTACTGCGCGATGCGGCGGCGCACCTCGTCCTCGGTCAGGCGCAGCATGCGGGCCAGGTTATGGGGCGATTCCAGCGCGTTCTTCCGAAGGAGTCTGAGCAGCTCGTCCATGGCGTCTCCTCCAATTTACATCCGACGCGGCATGCTATAGCATCACACCGAATTGGGTGCCAATAAGTTTCGCGCGCGACCCGTAGTAGGTATGGACGACGGCCGACATTGGCGGGAAACCGAACGCAGCCTGATCGAGCGCCTGCGGGCGGGCGACACGGACGCGTTCGCGCGGCTTTTTGAGAAGTACCGGCGGGGCCTTCTGGCCTACGTGCGCGGCGTGGTCCGGGACGAAGGGCTGGCGGAGGACGTGGTTCAGGACTGTTTCGTGGCCCTGGCGCGCTCGGCCGCGCGGATCAACCCCGCGCGGGGCGTGTCCGGGTGGCTGTACCGCACGGCGCGCAACCGCGCCATCGACGTGCTGCGGCACCGCGGTTTCGAGGCCCTGCCGGGCGAGGAGTTCTTCGCGGGGGGCGCCGCGGAGGCGGCGGCGGGGACGTCGGGGCCCGACGCGGAGCTCATGGCCGGGGAGACGGCCCGTCGCCTGCGCGGGGCGCTGGCGGCGCTGCCGGAGCGGGAGCGCGAGGTGCTGACGCTGCGATTCGACGGCGGGCTGACGTTCAACGCGACGGCGCGCGTGCTGAGGCGTCCGCTGGGCACGGTGCTGTGGCAGGCCCGCCGCGCCGTGGAGCGCTTGCGGGAGATGCTGGGCGAGGAAAGCGGGGGAAGGAGACCGGCATGACGCGGTCCGCGTGCGACCGGACCATGCGGGAGTTGCTGACGCGCGCGGCTGACCGCGACGCGACGGCGGACGATCATCTGCGGTCCTGCGCGCGTTGCCGCGCCTCCGCGGCGGTGATCGGCGCGCTGCACGCCCGGGGCGCGGCGGCCCGCGCGCGCGACCTTTCGCCGGCCGCCCGGGCGGCGACGCTCCGGCGCGCGGCGAAAGCCCTGGCCTCGCGGCGGACGGCGCGGGTCCTGCCTTTCGCGCGGCCGGTCTTCGCGCGCCTGGCCTGCGCCGCGGCGCTGGCCGCGGTCCTGGCCGCCGCGGCGCTGTTCGCCGTGATGCGCGGCGCGCCGGGTTCGGCGGACGCCGCGGCCGCGGCGCGGCCGGCGGCGGTGATGGCCGCCGACTGGGACGGGCGCATCCGCGTGCAGCGGCGAAGCCTGGCGGCGGACATCGATGATTTCGCGGTGAAGTACCTGGCCCGGAACCGCTCCGTCTCGTTCGACGCGCGTACGTCGGATCTGAGGACGCGGATCGCGGCAACCGCCTTGCGGGCCGGGCGCGACCTGCCGGCGGGAACGCGATGAGAGAATCCATCACGGGAGGGACAGTCATGCTTTCGAGATGCGCGACGTCGGCGACGCTGGGTCTGTGCGTGTTGGCGATGGCGTTCGCGGCGGGGGGGCGGGCCGGCGAACCGGCGCCGGCGGCTCCGCCTCCGCCGCCCGCGTCCGCGGCGGACCGGGAACCGCGGCTGCCGCCGATTCCGAACGAGGCCGAGGTGATGGAGGCGGTGTTCGCCACCCTGCCGGACGTCGATCCGCGGGAAGTGCTTGAGTTCATCGCGGCGGAATTCCCCGCCGAGCTTTACCGCTTCAAGACCGCCCTGATGCGCAAGCCGGAGGAAGCGGTGGAGCTGTTCACCTCGCTGGTGGGGGAGTCGCTGGAACTGATGCGCGCGCGCCGCGGCGATCCCGAGCGTTTCGCCAAGCTGATGCGCGAGCGGGAGCTGGAGCGCAAGGCGGCGCGGCTGGCCGAGACGGTGCGCGCGGCCGATGGCGCGGCGCGGGCCGGGGCCGCGGAAGAGCTGCGCCGGACCTTGACCGAGGCGTTCGAAATCAGGCAGGAATTGATGCAGGCCGACGTGCGGCAACTGGCGGCGGAGCTGCACAAGCTGCGGCAGCTTGTCGAGGCGCGCGACAGGAACCGCGAGAGCATCATCGCGCAGCGCGTCGGGCAGATGAGCGGCGACCTGGATCAGTTTGTGTGGTAAGAAGCGATGAGTCTCGACAACGTGAGGGTGGTGCTGGTGAAGCCGATCTACGGCGGCAACGTCGGCGCGGTGTGCCGCGCCATGGCGAACATGGGCCTGTCCGACCTGGCCCTGGTGGCGCCGCGTCCGCTGGACGAGGACGAAAGCCGCATGATGGCCTGTCACGCGCGCGGGATCCTGGAGGCGCGGCGGGAGTTCCCCGACCTGCCCTCGGCGCTGGCCGACTGCGCGATGGTCACGGGCACCAGCGCGCGCGGCGGCCTGTACCGGCGCCACGCCAGGACGCCCCGCGAATGGGCGCCCGCGGCGGCGGCGGCGGCGCGGGCGGGCAGGGTGGCGCTGGTGTTCGGGCCCGAGGACAACGGCCTCACCAACGAGGATCTGGCGGTGTGCACGCACATCGTGCGGATTCCGGCCGCGGAGGACTACACGTCGCTCAACGTCGCCCAGGCGGCGCTGGTCTGCTGCTACGAGCTGTTTCTCGAGGCGGGCAGCTACGAGCCGCCGGAGGAGAAATCCCCGCCCGCCACCACGGATCTGCGCGAGCGCATGTTCGACATCTGGCGCCGGGCCCTGCTGGATATCGGTTTCATGAAGGAGGACATGGCCGATCACATGATGCTGGGACTGCGCCGCGTGCTATCGCGCGGCGCGCTGACGGTGGACGACGTGAACATCATGATGGGCGTGGCGCGGCAGGCCGAGTGGGCCGCGCGCCGGGAGGGCCGCGGCTAGCCATGGCAACCATGTCCACGGAGTTTCTGTCCAACCTGCTCAAGCGGACCGGCCTGTTCAGCGACAGCGCCATCGCGGCCGTCGCCGCGGCCGCGCGCGAAGGCGAGCGCGGCATGACGGAGCTGGTGGTGCGCGAGGGCTACGTGCGCGAGGACGAGTACCTGGAAGCGCTGGCCGGGGTGTTGAACATGCCGTTCGTGCGCCTGGCCGGGCAGGTGATCGCGCAGGACGTGCTCGGCCGCCTGCCGCCGAAAGCCGTGTTCCAGTACAACGTGGTGCCGGTGGCCGTCGAGAACGGCGCGCTGCTGGTGGCCACCAGCGACCCGCTCAACAGCGGGCTGGCCGACAGCCTGCGGCTGGCGGCGGGCACGCGCGTGCGCCTGGCCCTGGCGCCTTCCGACGACATCGCCAAGGCCGCCAAGCGTTTCTACGGCGTGGGCGCGGAGACCGTCGACCGCATGATGCGCGACGACCGTTTCGAGGTCGAGGCGGCCGACACGCTCGCCAAGGCCGACCTCAGCGACGTGGACCAGGAAGCCTCGATCGTCAAGTTCGTGAACCAGATCGTGTGGGAGGCTTACCAGCAGGGGGCCACCGATATCCACCTGGAGCCCATGGAAAACCAGCTCCGCATCCGCTACCGCATCGACGGCGTGCTGCACCAGACGCCCGTGCCTCCGCAAATCAACCGCTTCCAGGCCGCGATCATCTCGCGCGTGAAGGTCATGGCCAACATGGACATCGCCGAGAAGCGCCTGCCCATGGACGGCCGCATCGGCCTGCGCGTGCAGGGCGAGGACCTGGACATCCGCGTCTCCACCACGCCCACGGTATACGGCGAAAGCGTCAGCCTGCGCCTGCTGCAGCGCAGCGGCGACTTCATCGGCCTGCGCGAGCTGGGCATGAGCGACCGCGACTCCAAGCTCATCCAGAAGGTCATTCACCGCCCCAACGGGATCGTGCTGGTGACCGGCCCCACGGGATCCGGCAAGTCCACTTCGCTTTACGCCTACCTGCACGAGATCAACCAGATCGATCGCCGCATCCTCACGGCCGAAGAGCCGATCGAGTACGAGATGCCGGGGATCAACCAGCTCCAGGTGCGTCCCGAGATCGGGCTGACCTTCGAGCGGGCCCTGCGCTCGTTCCTGCGGCAGGACCCCGACATCATAATGGTGGGCGAGATCCGCGACCTGCCCACCGCGGAAATCGCGATCCAGGCGTCGCTCACCGGCCACCTGGTCTTCAGCACGCTGCACACCAACGACGCCGCCGGCGCGTTCACGCGGCTGCTGGACATGGGGGTGGAGCCCTACCTGGTGGCCTCGGCCGTGGAGTCGGTGGTGGCGCAGCGGCTGGTGCGGCGGCTGTGCCGGGACTGCCGGCGGCCGGCGCGGCCCGGCCCGGAATTCCTGGGCGAGATCGGCTTCCCGCGGGAGCGCCTCGCCGCCGGCGCCGCGATCTACGAGGCCGCGGCCTGCGAGCGCTGCCGCTCGACCGGCTTCCGCGGCCGCACGGGCATCTTCGAGGTGATGCGCGTGAGCGAGCCGATCCGGTCGCTGGTGGTCTCGCGCAGCCCGACCGGCCGGATCAAGCAGCAGGCCCTGACCGAGGACATGCGCACGCTGCGCGACGACGGCTGGGAGAAGGTCCTCGAGGGCGTCACGACGATCGAAGAAGTGCTTCGCGTTTCGGAGGAGAACGAGTAAATGGCCGTTTTCAAGTATACGGCGCGCACGCGCTCGGGCGAGAAGGTCGAAGGCACGGTCGAGGCCGACGACCGGCGCGCGGCGCTGGGCCGCATCGAGCGGCTGGGCCAGGTGCCGGTCTCGGTCGCGGAAGCGGCCGCGGCGCGCCGTTCGCCGCCGGCCCGCGCGCGGCGTTTTCTGATGTGGCACGGGCGCACGGAGCGCATGGGCACGCGCGAGCTGCTGGTTTTCACGACCGAGCTCAGCGACCTGCTCGCCTCGGGCATGACCCTGGCCGCGGCCCTGAACTCCCTCGCCAACCGGCGCACCGGCCGCCCGGGCGATGCGATCCTGGCGGGTCTGCGGGACCAGATCGTGCAGGGCGCCAGCCTTTCGGACGCCCTGGCGCAGCATCCGGCCACGTTCTCGCCCCTCTACGTGAGCATGATCCGCGCGGGCGAGGCCGGCGGCGCCCTGGCGGAAGTCCTGCGGCGCCTGGTGGACCACTACGAACGCGTGCAGGAACTGAAGGAAAAGGTCGTCATGGCGCTGGTCTACCCCGCCATCGTGGTCCTGATGGGCGCGGCCACGCTGACCTTCTCGATGGTCTACGTGGTGCCGCGCTTCGAATCCGTCTTCCGGCAGCTCGGCTCGACCCTGCCGCTGCCGACGCGGATCCTGATCGGCGTCAGCCGCGGCCTGGCGCGCTACGGCTGGGCCATCCTGATCGGCATCGGGATCGCTTCGGTGATGGCCAACCGCGCGGTCAAGACCAAGGCGGGGCGGCTGTGGTGGCACGGTCTGCTGCTGAAACTGCCGCTCATCCGCGGCATCGTGGCCTCCGGGATCTACGCCAACTTCGCGCGCACCCTGGGCACGCTGCTGGCCAACGGCGTGTCGGTCCTGCCGGCGCTGGGGATCGTGGAGCAGGTCGTGGGCAACGCGGTGATCGGCCGCGAGATCGGCCGCGCGCGGGAGCGCGTGACCGACGGCACGACCATCTCCGGGCCGCTGGCGGCCGGCCGGGTGCTGCCGTCGCTGATGACCGACATGCTGGCCATCGGCGAGCAGACCGGCGACATGCCGGGGTCGCTGGGGCACATCGCGCGCCGGTACGAGAACGACCTGAACCGCAACGTGAAGCTCTTTACCACGGCGCTGGAGCCGGCGCTGATCGTGGTCGTGGCCGTGCTGGTGGGCTTCGTCGCCGTCAGCATCCTGATGGCCGTGTTCAACCTGACAAGCGGATTGAATGTGTGAGAGCGTTGCAGTCGTTACAATCGTTGCACGTTGCAGCCGCCAAAGTCGTTGCAGCGTGCAACGACTGCAGCGTGCAACGACTGCAGCGTGCAACGACTGCAACGTGCAACGACTGGAACGAACGAACAAGGAGGGACCGCGAGATGAAGAAGGAGCGACAGGTCCAGGGCTTCACGCTGATCGAGGTGCTGCTGGTGGTGGCCATCCTGGGCATTCTGGCCGCGGTGGTGGTGGTCAGCGTGGGCGGGCGGCGCGAGGAGGCCATGGTGCATGCCACGCGCGCCACGATCGCCAACGTGTGCGCCGGCATCGACCTGTACGAGGTGGATACCGGCAAGTACCCGGACAGCCTGCAGGCGCTGATCAGCCCCGACGGTTCGCAGAACTGGCGCGGGCCGTACCTGCGGACGCCCGGCGGCGCGCTGCCCCAGGACGCCTGGGGCCGCAACCTGGGCTACAGCCGCGAGAGCGGCGCGCGCAGGTACGTGGTTACTTCGCTCGGGGCCGACGGCAGCGCGGGCGGCGGGGACGATCTGACGAACTGACGCCAAGACAAGGGTCCGTCGTGGTTTCGGGAATGTCAATGTCCAACATCCAACACTCAACGCCCAACGCGCAAACAAGGCCCTTGTTCCTGCCTGGTTCCGGACTTGGACGTTGGATGTTGGACATTGGATGTTGGGCGTTGGGAGTCGGGAACCGGGAATGGACAACCGACAACGGCCCACTCCCCAGCCGCGCCTTCACCCTCATCGAGGTCATGCTGGTGCTGGCGATCATCGCGGTGCTGACCGCGGTGACCATGCCGCAGTTCGTGCGCTCGATCCGGGGGCAGCGCCTGCGGGCCGCGGCGCAGACGGTGGTGATGGCCGGGCGCTACGCGCGGACCATGGCCATCGTGCGTCAGCAGGGGCTGCGCCTGTCTTTCGGCGCGGGGGCCGGCGGCGCCACGGTCACGGTGGGCGACGAGCTCAGCCGTGTGCTCGACCGGGTGGAGGTCGCGCACGTCCGGCGCGAGGATACCGACGCCGACGTGACGTCGATCGACTATCAGAGCAACGGCCGCTGCACGCCCCACGAGGTGCGGCTGGTGAGCGAGGAGGAGGACGCGCTCACGATTTTCGTGGACGGTCTGGGTTCGGCGCGGATCGAAACGGAGGGCGGGAGATGAGCGCCGTGCAAGCCGCCTCCGGGCGCCGGCGGACCAGCTCCGGCATGACGCTGATCGAAGTGATCCTGGCGGTGACGATCCTGGGCCTGTGCCTGGGCGGTCTGCTGGCGGCGGCCACCAAGTGCCTGGCGGTCATGAAGATGGCCGCCATCCACCAGCAGGTGCAGTGGGCGCGCGCCCTGGGCGACCTGGAGCATGCGATCCTGGACGTCGAAGACTGGCGCGATCTCGAGGTGGACGGCGTGGAATACGGCGAAGGCATGGTCTACTCGCGGGAGGTCGAGCCCCACAAGGACGCCGATGGGGTCGCGTACGAGGATGACCTGTACCTCGTGAAAACGACGGTCTCGTGGACGGAAGGCACGCGCGAGGGCGCCGAGGAGGTGGTGCGGCTTGTCTGGCTCCCGGAAAAGAAGTGAGAGAAGCGGCCGGGACGGAGCCCGGCTCTTCAACGGAGAGCGCTGGAGGGTCGCCCTCCGTGGCGACCGGACAATGGCGCGCGCCGGCGCGGGATTCACGCTGCTGGAGCTTCTGCTGGCCGTCGCCATCCTGACGGCCGTCAGCGTGGTATCCTACCTGTCTTTCGGGGCGGTGATCGAGGCCTGGCGGCGGGGCCTGGCGCTCAGCGACGATCTGCATCACGGCGACTACGTGCTGGAGCAGCTCGAGATGGGCCTGCGCTCGGCCTATCAGCCGGACGGCAAGACCAAGACCGACGAATACGGATTCGAGCTGGAGGACAACGGCGACGACGCCTACGGTTCGGACGTGATCAAGTGGACGAAGCTGGGCGGGGCCCTGGTGGGCAACGACACGCCCTTCGCGGGCACGCCGCACCGGGTCGAGTTCTGGGTGGAGGAAAACGAGCGCGGCGACAGGTCGGCGGCGATCCGCGCCTGGCGGCTGATGGGTCAGCGCGAGGACTTCGATCCGGACGACATCGAGCCGGTCTACCTGGCCACGCGCGTGTCGGGCTTCAACTGCCGCTGGGCGAACGCGCCGAAAGCGGCCGGGGACGTCGAATGGCGAAGCTCCTGGACCGACAAGAAAAGCATACCGCCGCTGCTGGAGATCACGCTGTACCTCGAGCCCCTGGACGAGGGGCGCGACCCGATCGAGATCAAGCGCGTGGTGACCGTACCGTTCGTGCGGCAGTCAGGGAGGTGAAGAGCGTGCCGGAAATAGCGATCCTCGCGAACGGCGACCGGCGACTTCCCGCGTGCGTCCGCGTTGCCGCGGCCCGCGCGACGGGCGCGGGCGGACGGGGATGCACGCCGGGACGTGGCGCGATTCCGGGTGGCCCGCGACCTCCGGGCGCGGGCAGTCCGGGCCCGGCGCCGGCGGCGTCCGCCCGCGCCCCGCGGCGCTCCGGCACGGCGCTGATCGCGGCGCTGTGGGTGGTGCTGATGCTCGCCATGATGGTCGGCTCGTTCGCCTTTCACGCGCACGTGGAGGCGCGCCTGACCTCCTACTACCGTAACCGCGCCAAGGCGGAGTACATTGCGCGCTCGGGTCTCGAATACGCCGAGATGATCATGGACCTGACGGGCAGGAAGCCGATTCCGCTGCCCGCGAATCCCGCCGACCCGGCGCCCGGGTACGCCTCGAACCTGGTCGAGCGGGGCTACCTGAGCGTGGCCATCCCGATCGGCGAGGGCGTCGCCCACCTGCAGATTCTGCCGGAGCCGGCCAAGCGCAACGTGAACCTGCTCAGCGAGGAACCGGATTTCTACGGCCGGGAGGACTGGGAGCGCATATTCGAACTGACCGGCGTGCCCGACGCGATGTGGCCGGAGCTGATCGACCAGTTTTACGACTGGATCGACCCCGACAGGAATTCCCGCTACGACGGCGCCGAATCGGAAGCGCAGTACGACGACTACTGTCACGCGGTCGGGATGGCGGAGAAGACGCGCGCCGACAAGGCGCGTTCGGCCAAGAACGCTCCGCTTGACACGGTGGGCGAGCTGTTGTTGATTCCGGCCTTCAGCGATGCGATCCTGAACGGCGGCGACCTGAACACGGGACTGCCCGGGGACCCGACGGTGCGCGTCAGCGGGGTCAAGGATCTGCTGACCACGTATGGCGACGGCAAGGTGAACGTGAACGCGGCGGCGCCGCGGGTGCTGATGACCCTCTCCGACGTTGACTCCAACCTGGTGGAGCGGATCGTCGAGCAGCGGGAATACGAGGCGTTCAAGGACGTGGCGGACGTGACGCGCCGGGTGCCGGGGCTGAGCCCGCAGGCCGTCAAGTTCATGGACACGGCCTCGCGCATATACGAGGTGGTCTCGGTGGGCGAAGCGGCGGGCGTCCGCAAGGGCCTGCGCTGCGTCGTGGAGTATGCGGGGCAGGGCAAGCGCGGGCGCATCCTGCAGTGGCACGAGGACGACGGCATCGTAAGGGAGCTGCGATAGCGAAAGGGCGGGCATGGCGGCGGAGCCGACAACGGGATTGCTGATCACGCGCGAGGCGGTCGAATGGACCACGGTCCAGGGCTCCGGGCCCGGCGCCGCGGCGCGGCGCCGCGTGGAACGGCCGGCCCCCGAAGCGGCCGCGGGCGAGGCGGCGGGCGCCGCCGCCGCGGCGGAAGCGCTGCGCGCCGCCTGCCGGGACATCAGGGGCAGCGTGACGCTGGCCCTGCCGTCCGAGGACGTGCTGCTCCGGGTGGTCGATCTGCCCGCGGCCGACGCCTCCGAGACCGCGGCCATGGTCGCGCTGCAGGCGGACAAGTTCTCGCCGTTTCCGGTGGACAACATGGTCGTCGCGCACGAGGTGCTCTCGCGCGGGGAGGGCGGCGCGCGGGTGGCGGTGGCCACGGCCAGGCTGGACGCGGTGCAGGCGCTGGGCGACCTGCTGGCCGGGGCGGGCATCGAGTGCGCGCGCGTGGACGTCGAGGCGCTGGGGTGGTGGCGGCTGTTGGCGGCGTCCGGCGCCTTTCCGGCGGAGGGCCGCCACGCCGCGGTCATCGTGGCGCGCGGCGTGCCCACGCTGATCGTCTGCGACGGCGGCGTGCCGGTGCTTTTCCGGGCTTTCGGCGAGAGCGGCGACCTGGCGGGCGAGGCGCTGGCCGAGGAGCTGGCGCGCGAGGCGGGCTACGCGCTGATGTCGCTGGAGCTGGAACGGGGCAGCCCCGGGCAGTCTTCCGTGACGGTTTACCAGCGGGCCGGCGAAAGCGCGCCGTTCGTGGAGCGCATGCGGGCGCGGTGCGGTTGCGCGGTGAACTCCGCCGCGATCGAAGCGTTGGGTTTCGCGACCGAGGGCGTCGCCCGGCGCGCGGCCGACCGCGCCGCGACCGTGGATCTCACGCCGGAGACGTGGCGCGCGACGCGGCAGGGGCAGGCGCAGAGGCGGCGGATGATCGTGACGGCCTCGGCCGTGGCGGCCGCCTGGCTGCTGGCGTTCGGCGGGTTCGCGGGGGCGTTCCTGTTCCAGGGGCGGCGGCTGGCTTGGTTGCGGGCGGAGCAGCAGCGCTGGCGGGAGCCGGCCAACGAGGTCCGCGCCGCGCGGCGGCGGGTGGCGATGATCCGCCGCTACATGGACCGCACGCACTCGGCCCTGGAATGCCTGCGCGAGATCAGCGTGCTGCAGCCCGAAGGGGTCGACCAGACCTCCTTCCAGTACCGCAAGGGCGAGGGCGTGAAAGTGACGGGGGTGGCGGCCGACGTGAACCAAGTCTACACGTTCAAGCAGCGCCTGGACGAGTCGCCGCTCTTCCTCGAAACGCGGCTGCTGGGTCCGCGCGCCGTGCGCGAGACGGGCAGACAGGCTTTCGACCTGGACATGACCCTGCCGGGCGACGGGCCGGAGGGAGGCGGATCATGACCATCACGCCCCGCGAGTCCATGCTGGCCCTGACGGCGCTGGGCGTCATCCTGTTCGGCGGCTCGGCGCTGGTGGCCCGCGGCCGGCTCGACCGCTGGCGGGAGATCAAGGCCGAACAGGCCCGGCTGCGCGGCGAGATCGAGGCCGACAGGGCGCTGGTCGCGGAGCGCGAGAAGTGGGAAACGGAATTCGCGGCGCTCAGCCGCATGCTGCCCTCCTTCCCGGCGGACCGCAAGATGGACGTCCACTGGCTGTCGGTCATGGACGCCGCCGCTTCCCGGCACGGCGTGAGCATCACGCGGCGGCGCGTGGGCGAGGAGAAGCAGGAAGGCGACGTGTACGAGCTTCCGATCGAGGTGGAGCACGAGGGCTGGCAGGGCAGCCTGGAAGCGCTGGTGCGTTTCCTCTTTGAGCTGCAATCCGAGGGTGCTATGTTGGACATCCGGCAGCTGCGCGTCACGCCGCGGTCCGACGGGCAGCTGTCCGGACGCTTCACCCTCTACTGCGCCTATCGCAGGGCCGGGGCGGAGCCTTCCGGAGAATGACGGCGGAGACGAAAGCATGAAGACAACGCCCAGAGCGAAGCGAAGGCGCATTGCGGCGGTCTGCCTGGCGATGCTGTTGCGCGCCGGCCTGATGGGGCAGCCCGGCCAGGCCGCGCCGGAGGACGAGCAGGTGGTCCCGCGGCTCAAGTTCAACAACGCCACGCTCGATATCGTTCTGGAGGACTACAGCGAGAAGACGGGGCGCACGCTGCTGCGCGCTCCCAACCTGCCCAACGTGCTGATCACGCTCCAGAGCGTGGGCGACCTGACGCTTGACGAGTACCTGCAGGCCATCGAGGCCGTGCTGAGCATGAACCAGATCGGGCTTCTGAAGGTGGGAGAGAAGTTCCTGCGCGTGGTGCCGATCAAGCAGGCGCGGCAGGAGGCCATGGCGCTGTCCGAACCGGGCGCCGCCGCGCGGGAGACCGACGGCCTCATCAGCCAGATGATTCCGCTGCGGCACATCACCGTGGCCGAGGCCCAGAAGACCCTGGAGGGCCTGACGCATCCTTTCGCCGACGTGCGCCTGTTCGAGCGCATCAACAGCGTGCTGCTCACCGACACCGAGGCCAACGTGGCCCGCATCGTCGAGGTTCTCGCCCAGATCGACCAGCCTGTGCCGGCGCTGGAAGAGCCGCACGTGGTGCCGATCCTGCACGCCAAGGCCGGCGAGATAAAAGCCAAGCTGGAGGAGATCATCGCCGACGCGCAGAAGGACCAGCAGTCCGCGCCATCCACCGTGCCGCGGCCCAGGCAAGGCGGCCCTCCCGGCGTCGAGGCGCCCTTGCCGGGCATTCCCGGCGTGATCCGGCCGCCGGTGCCCGCTCCCGCCGCGCCGGAAAGCACCGTGGCCGAGCTGGTGGCCATGGCCGAGCGGGGCGTAATTCGCGGCAAGGTCAAGATCGTGGCTGACGAGCGCACCAACGTGCTGATCATCATCACGCGGCCGGAGAACATGATCTTCTTCGAGAAGATCATCCGCGTGCTGGACGTCGCGACCGAGCCGGACGTGGTCGTCCGCATCCTGCGGATGGAGTACGCCGACGCCGAGGCCGTTGCCGGCTCGCTCAATACGCTGATCGGGGAGGCGCAGAAGGGCGCGGAGACGGGAGCCCCGCCCAAGGAGGGCGAGCAGAAGGGCGGCGCGTTGACCGAATACGTCGAGAAGCTGCGGGCCGAGCGCGCCGCCGCCGGCGCGCCGGAGAAATCCAAGATCGGGGAGCTTTCGGCCGCGAACGTCAAGATCCTGCCCGACAAGCGCACCAATTCGCTGTTGATCATGGCCAGCCGCGCCGACTACGCGGCGATTGAGGAGCTGGTGCGCAGCATGGACATCATGCTTTCGCAGGTCATGATCGAAGTCGTCATCTTCAAGATCGGCCTCACCGACGAACGCGAGCGCGGCATCGACTGGGTGCAGCGGGCCCTGGTGGCCTACGAGGGCGAGGGCGGGCGGCGCTCGCCGGTGATGGCCTTCGCGGGCGCCGGCGGCGGCGAGGCCGACCGCAAGCGCATGGCGAACCCGCTGACGGCGCGCAGCCTCGGCGACCTGACCGGCGCGGCCGGGAACCTCACCTACTACTTCACGTTCTTTGACCTCAACCTGGACGCCATCGTCAGGCTGGTCGCGTCCGACGGCCGCTCGGAGATCGTGGCTTCGCCCACGATCCTGACCACGGACAACAAGGAGGCGTCGATCAACGTCACCAAGGAGAAATACTTCTTCAAGGGATTGAAGTTCGTTTCGGGCACGGGCGAGTCCGGGCAGTTCGTGGACGACGTGGAGATGCGCAAGATCGGAACGAAGCTCACCGTGACCCCGCGCATCAACGAGAAGCGATTCGTGGTGATGGAGATCACGCAGTCGTTCGAGGAGGAAGGCGCCGGGCAGCGCGTCGTGGGCGCGGCCGGGCCGGCGGATTGGCCCACGGTTGACTCGTCGGAGCTGACGGCCGCGGTAGCCGTGCGCAGCGGCGAGACGATCGTCCTGGGCGGGCTGGTCAGCTCCGGGGAGTCGAACGACAAGGATCGCATCCCCGTGGTGGGCGACATCCCGCTGATCGGAAGGCTGTTCCAGTGGGTCAAGGACACCGGCAACAAGAGCGAGATCGTTGTCTTTATCACGCCCTACGTGCTGGACACGCCCGAGGACATCGAGGCGGAGACCGAGCGCCGGCGGGAGAACATGGCGGTTGACGCCGAGTGGCCCGTGTCGTCGGGCAGCCGGATCCTGCGGAAGGACGAGGAGCGCCGGCAGGAGGCGGAACGTTTGCGCCGGCAGTCGGAGGAAGACCGGCGCCGCGCCCCGTGGAACCGCCGCGCCGAACCCGACGGCAAACCGGCGGCGGAAGCGGCGCCCGCGACCGGATCCGGCGCGGCAAAGGCCGCCGCTCCCGCGCAGGAGCCTCAGCCCCCGCCGCCGCCCGCGGCCGAAGCGCAGCCCGCGCCCGCGGCGGAAGAATGGCCGATCGACCCTGAGCTGCAGCGCCTGATCGACGACGGGGAACGCCGCTGGGGGCGGCAGCTTCAGCGCATCGACAGGCGCATCGAGGCCGTGGTGGAAGAAACCGCAGAGTGATCGCGGCCGGGCGCAAAGGCCGCAAAAAGGCCGTTGACAGCCGCGGCCGTGTTCCGGTATGGTGCGCGCCTTTGTGCGGAGGAAAGACGTGTCCGGTACGAGGAGTTTCTTGCCCAAAGAGCCCGCGCAGCGCGCGTGGGTTATGGTTGACGCGGCGGATCAGCCGCTCGGCCGTCTGGCCGTGCGCATCGCCAACGCCCTGCGCGGCAAACACCGGCCGACGTTCTCGCCGCAGGTGGACACGGGCGATTTCGTGGTCGTGATCAACGCCGCGCGCGTGCGGCTCAGCGGCAAGAAGGAAGAGCAGAAGATCTACCACCGCTACAGCGGGTTTCGCGGCGGCCTCAAGGAGATTCCGGCGGCGACGTTGCGGCAGCGGCACCCCGACCGGCTGGTCAAGCTGGCCGTGCGCGGCATGATGCCCAAGAACACGCTCGCCCGGAACGCGCTGCGCAGGCTCAAGGTTTACCCCGGCAAGGACCATCCCCACGCGGCCCAGCAGCCGGCGGCAGCCCGGTCGACATGAAGGCGCGGCGCGGGGCGCGCACGAAAGAGGAACGGAAGTGACGGAAAAAGCCAGTGAGTTCAGTGCGACCGGCCGGCGCAAGGAAGCCGCGGCGCGGGTACGCCTTGCCGAAGGCACGGGGACGTGGAAGGTCAACCGCCGGCCGATGGAAGACTACTTTCCAAGCGAGGCGCTGCGCCACTACATCCGCCAGCCGCTCATGCTGACGGGCACGGAGTCGAAGTACGACGTTTTCGCCACGCTCGCCGGCGGCGGCGTTTCGGGCCAGGCCGGCGCGCTGCGGCACGCGCTCGCGCGCGCCCTTTCGGCGGCCGACGGTTCGCTGCGCGAGGTCCTCAAGGGCAGCGGCTGTCTCACGCGCGACGCGCGCATGAAGGAGCGCAAGAAGGCGGGACGCCCCGGCGCCCGCAAGCGCTTCCAGTTCTCCAAGCGGTAGCCGCCCCCGCCCGGATCTTCGCGCTTGTCCGTCCGCCGCCGCGGAAGCGACGCCCGGACACCTTTCCATGCTTCAGCCCATGTTTCTATATCGACTTTTGCGCGGTGTTCGGTAATAGTGGCGGGCTTTGCGCGGGAAGAAGGCCGGAAACATGCACGAGTTGAAGGAAATCGAAGGCGGCGTGACGGCGCCCCGGGGCTACCGGGCGGCGGGCGTGCACGCGGGCATCAAGAAAGCCGCGCCGGACATGGCGCTGCTGGTGTCGGACAAGCCGGCCAGCGCGGCGGGCGTATTCACCACCAACCGGGTGCAGGCCGCGCCCGTGATCCTGTGCCGCGACCGGCTGCGCGCCGGCGCCGCGCGCGCCGTGGTCATCAACAGCGGCTGCGCCAACGCCTGCACCGGCGCCGCGGGCATGGCCGACGCCGAACGCACGGCCGCGCTGGCCGCGCGCGCGCTGGGTCTGGATTCCGGCGAGGTCCTGGTCTGCTCGACCGGCACGATCGGCAAGCGCCTGCCCATGGACCGCATCGAGGCGGGCATAGGCCTGGCCGCGGCGGCGCTGGCCGCCGACGGCGGGCCCGCCGCGGCGCGCGCGATCATGACCACCGACACAAGGGACAAGCAGGCCGCGGTGGAGTTCGAAGCGGACGGGGCGCGCATGCGGGTGGGGGGCATGGCCAAGGGCGCCGGCATGATCAGCCCGGACATGGCCACGATGCTGGCGTTCATGACCGCCGACGCCGCCGTGCCCGCCGGCGCGCTGCGCGCCTGCCTCGCGGCGGCGGCCGCCCGAAGCTTCAACCGGATCACCGTGGACGGCGACATGAGCACCAACGACACGCTGCTTTGCCTGGCGAACGGCGCGGCCGGCGGACCGGAGCTGACCCCGCGCCATCCGGCCTGGAGCCGCTTCGCGGAAGCCGTCGATTGCGTGGCCATGAAGCTCGCGCGGGCCGTCGTGCTGGACGGCGAAGGCGCAACCAAGTTCGTTACGGTCGCGGTCAGGGGCGCGGCCAGCGACGCCGACGCGGCGCGCGCGGCCCGGGCCGTGGCCAATTCGCCGCTGTGCAAGACCTCCTGGTTCGGGGGCGATCCCAACTGGGGCCGCGTGGTCGCGGCGCTGGGCTACTCCGGCGCGGAGTTCGATCCCGGCCGCGTGGACGTCACGTTCGACGAAGTGCCCTCCGTGCGCGGCGGAGGCCCGGCCCCGCAGGCTTCGCCGGAGGCGCTGGCGGCCGTCTACGCCCGCCCGGCGTTCACCATCGCGATCGATCTGCACCGCGGCGCGGGCGCCGACACGGTCTATACCTGCGACTGCAGCCTCGACTACGTGAAGATCAACGCCGATTACATGACCTGAGGCGGAGCGCGATGAAGAACGCGACGGACAAGGCGGCGGTGCTGGTGGAGGCGCTGCCCTACATCCGGGATTTCCGGGGCGCGGTGGTCGTCGTCAAGTTCGGCGGCAGCGCCATGGAAGATCCCGCGCGCGTGCGGAGCGTGCTGCAGGACGTGGCCTTCCTGGAATGCGTGGGCCTGCGGATGGCGGTCGTGCACGGCGGCGGCAAGGCCATAACGCGCGGCATGCAGGAGCGCGGCATCAAGGCCCGCTTCGTGCACGGGCTGCGGGTGACGTGCGAGCGCACAATCGAGGTCGTCGAAAAGGTCATCAAGGGCGACGTGAATCCGCGCCTCGTGCAGGGCCTGCGCGAGTTCGGCGCCAGGGCCGAGGGCCTGCACGGCGAGAAGATCTTCCGCGCCACGCGCCAGACCGGCACGGACCCGGACACGGGCGAGAAACTGGACTGGGGTTTCGTGGGCGAGCCGGGCGAGGTGGACGTGGCGCCCGTGCTGGCGCTGCTGGAGAACAACACGATCCCGGTCATCACGCCGCTGGGCATGGGGCCGGACGGGCGGGTGCACAACATGAACGCCGACGTGGCGGCCGCGGCCGTGGCCCGGGCGCTGCGCGCGCGCAAGCTGGCGTTCCTGTCGGACGTGCCCGGCCTGCTGCGCGACCCCGGCGATCCGGAGTCGCTGCTGTCGACGGTGCGCGTCGGCGAGGTGGACGGCCTGATCGCGCGGGGCGTGATCTCCGGCGGGATGCTGCCGAAGATCAGGAGCTGCGTGGAGGCGCTGCGGGCCGGCGTGCGCAAGGTGCACATGATAGACGGGCGCATGCCGCATGCGCTGCTGCTGGAAATATTCACCGACAAGGGTGTCGGAACGGAGATAGTGAACACGGAGACAGTGAACAATGAGTAAGACGCAGGAAATCGCCGAACGATTCGACCGCTACGTGATGCACACCTACGCGCAGCAGCTGGCTCTCGTGGAAGGGCGGGGCACGCGCGTCTGGGACGCCGACGGCAAGGTCTATCTGGACTTCATCGCGGGCATCTCCGTCCAGAACGTGGGGCATTGCCACCCGCGCGTGGTGGCCGCGGTCCAGGAGCAGGTCGCGCGGCTGATGCACGTGTCGAACCTGTACTACACCGAAAACCAGGCGCGGCTGGCCGAGCGGCTCTCCGGGCTGGCGCTGGGCGGCAAGTGTTTCTTCTGCAACTCGGGCGCGGAGGCGAACGAGGCGCTGATCAAGCTCGCGCGGCTGTGGGGCCACGACGCCGGCAAGTACGAGGTCATCTGCATGCGCAACTCGTTCCACGGCCGCACCCTGGCCACGGCCGCGGCCACCGGGCAGGCCAAGATCCAGAAGGGGTTCGAGCCCATGCCCGAGGGCTTCGCGCACGCGGACCTGAACGACCTGGCCTCCGTCGAGGCGCTGGTCAACGACAAGACCGTGGCCGTGCTGGTCGAAGCCATACAGGGCGAAGGAGGCGTCATTCCGGCCGCGGACGAATTCATGCAGGGCCTGCGCAAGCTCTGCGACGACAGGGGGCTGCTGATGCTGTGCGACGAAGTGCAGTGCGGCCTGGGACGCACCGGCGACTGGTTCGCCTTCCAGGCTTCGGGCGTGGAGCCCGACGCTTTCTCGCTGGCCAAGTCGCTGGGCAGCGGCTACCCCATCGGCGCCGCGGTCAGCGGGCCGAAGCTCGCCGACGTGTTCACGCCGGGCCGCCACGCCAGCACGTTCGGCGGCACGCCGCCGGCCTGCGCGGCCGCGCTGGCCACGCTCGACGTGATCGAAGAGGAAGGGCTGCTCGCGAAGGCCAGGCGCGCCGGCGATCTGCTGCGCGAGGGGCTGGAAGGCTTCATCGAGCTGTTTCCGCACGTGGTGAGCGTGCGCGGCCGCGGCCTGATGCTGGGACTGGAACTGGATCAGCCCGTCAAGGAGCTCGTGGAGAGGATGCGCGACGTCGGGCTGCTCACGGTGGCGACCGCCGAGACGGTCGTGCGGATGCTGCCGCCGCTGAACGTAAAGGACAACGAACTGGAAGAAGCGCTGGATATCATTCACGATTGCCTGGCGGAAATCCACGGCGAATCCGCCCCGGCCGAAGCCGAGGCGGAAGCGGAGGCCGTGGAAGCGGCGCCCGAAGCGGACGCCGCGGAGGAGCCGGCGCCGGAGGAGGCGGCAGCCGGCGAAGCCGCCGCTCCGGAACAGGAAGAGGCAAAGGCGGAATAGCCGGGCGGAGACGGTCATGACGATCAACGAGTTGAAAGGCGCCAAGGTTGGCGTGTGCGTTTCCGGCGGTCTCGACAGCAAGACCGTTACGCGCCGGCTTCTCGATGCCGGGGTGGACGTGCTGTGCTTTACGGCGGACCTGGCCCAGCCGGACGAGCCGAACATCGCCGCCGTCGCCGAGCGCATGGCGCCGTGCGGCGCGGAAACCGTGATCGTCGATCTCAAGGCCGAGATGGCCGCGGCGTGCTTCGACGTGATCATGGCGCGGGCCATGTATGACGGCGGGTACTGGAACTCGACCGGCATTGCCCGCGCCGTCACCGTGCGGGGGCTTGTCGCGGAAATGCGCAGGCGCGGATGCGCCGTGCTGGCCCACGGGGCCACGGGGCGGGGCAACGACCAGATGCGTTTCGAGCGCTACACCAACGTGCTGGCCCCCGATATGAGGGTCTATGCGCCGTGGCGGGACCCCGTCCTGCTGCGGGAATTTCCCGGCCGGAAACAGATGGCCGACTACCTCGAGAAAGCCGGGATCCCCGCCTTCCGGACGGCCGGCAAGCGCTATTCCACCGACGCGAACCTGGCCGGGATCTCGTACGAGGCGGAGGACCTTGAGAGCCTGTCCACGCCCTGCACGATCGTGGAGCCGCAGATGGGCGTCTGGCCGCGGAACGCTCCGGACCGGAGCGAAGATGTCGTGATCCGGTTCGAACAGGGCAAGGCCGCGGCCATCAACGGCCGCAAGCTCGACCCGCTGGCCTGCATGCGGGAGGCCAACCGCATCGCGGGCCGCAACGGCGTGGGGTTGAAGAACGCGCTGGAGAACCGCATCATCGGCACCAAGAGCCGCGGCGTGTATGAAGCGCCCGGCATGGAGCTGCTGGGGCACGCGCTGCTGCAGGTGTATCAGGCCGTGATGGACCGGCGGGCGGCGGACCTGTTCGCGTCGCTTTCGCCGCTGGTGGCGCGGCAGGTCTACGACGGCCGGGCCTTCGATCCCTCCACGCGCGCGGCCATGGCGGCCATCCGCGAGCTGGCGGCGCCGGCCACGGGCACGGTGACGCTGAGCCTGTACAAGGGCCACATGCACTTCGCCTCCCTGGGCGACTGCCCCGGTTCCATCTACAACGAGGCCGATTCGTCCATGGAAGCCAGCGCGGGCCTGAATCCGGCCGCGGCGCAGGGCTACGCCGAAATCCAGAGCGTGGAGGCGAAAGCGCTGGCCAAGGCCGGGCAGATCAGGTGATTCAGGACCCGCAAACCGTTCCGGTCTGCCTGACGATCGCCGGGTCCGACAGCGGCGGCGGAGCCGGGATCCAGGCGGACCTCAAGGCCTTCTTTGCCCTCGGCGCGTTCGGCACGAGCGCGATCACGTGTCTGACCGCCCAGAACCCCGACGAAGTCGCGGGCATTCTGCCGGCCACGCCCGAGATGGTGGCGCTGCAGATCCGGACCGTGTGCCGCGCCTTTCCCGTCGCCGCGGCCAAAACGGGGATGCTGTACGCGGTGGAAATCGTCCGCGCCGTGGCCGCGGCCGTGCGCGAAGCGGCGCTTCCCGTTCTGGTGGTTGACCCCGTGATGGTGGCCACTTCGGGCGCGAAGCTTCTGCGCGACGACGCCGTGCAGGCGTTGTGCCGCGAGCTGTTCCCGCTGGCCGCGGCGGTCACGCCCAATCTGCCCGAGGCGGAGATTCTGGCGGGAAAACGGATTCGCGGCGCGGACGATCTGAAAGAGGCCGCCGCGCTGATCGAGAAGCGGTTCGGCGCGCCGTGCGTCGCCAAAGGCGGACACCTGGGGAGCGCCGGGAGCCCGACGGCGAAGGCCGGGCCGGAGCGCGCGGGGCAGGGGATCGCGGTGGACGTGCTGTGCGAGAAGGGCGAGATACGCGAGTTCCGCGCGGACATGGTCGAGGCGGCGCGGACGCACGGCACGGGCTGCGCGTTTTCGGCGGCCATCACGGCGTTCCTGGCGCGCGGCGAAACGCTGGCCGATGCCGTGGCGAAAGCGAAGGAATTCGTCACGGCGGCCCTGCGGCATCCCTATCGCGCGGGACGCCACACGCCGCTGGGGATCAGGCAGTCAACGCCCGACGTCCCTCGAGGCAAGAGCCGTCCGGCGGTTGGACGTTGAAACACCCGCCCGCCCGCCCGCCCGTCAGCCTTCCATGAGGCGCGCGCCTTCGGACGGCGTGACCGCGCGGACGTCGCAGGGATGGCCGAACTCCTTCGCGTAGGCGGCCGTCAGGGCATGGCCGGCGACCTCGGCGTCGCGGGGATGGATCAGCACGACCGCGCTGCCTCCGAAACCGCCCCCGGAAAGGCGCGCGCCCAGCACGCCGGGAACGGCGCCCGCCGTCTTCACCAGGAAATCCAGCTCCGGGCAGGAATTCTCGAAGTTCACGCGCGAGCTTTCGTGCGACGCGAACATCAGTCGTCCGAATTCCTCCAGCCGGCCGCCGGCCAGCAGCTCGCGGCCGCGCAGCACGCGCGTGTTTTCGCCGATCACGTGCGCCGCGCGCCGCGCCGCCACCGGCTCCATGGCCGGCGCGTGCCGCTCCCATTCATGCCAGGCAACGTCGCGCAGGGCCTTCACGGGGTGGTCCAGGACCGATGCGAAACAGGCCGCCGCTTTCTCGCAGCTCCGTCGCCGCCGGTTGTACTCCCCGTCCACCAGCGCGTGCTTGACCGCGGTGTTGCACATCAGGAAGACGGCGTCGCCGCCGAGCGGCACGTCTTCCGTCGTCAGCGCGCGGAAGTCGGTCATGACCAGGCTGCCGGCGCGCGCGAACAGGCTGGTGATCTGGTCAAGCAAGCCGCACTTGACGCCCGCGAACTCGTGCTCCGCGGCCTGACCCAGGCGCGCCATGGCGAGCCGGTCGAGCCGGACTTCGAAAAGCGCGCCCAGCGCGAGCCCGGCCGACATTTCCAGCGCGGCCGAGCTGGAAAGCCCGGCGCCCAGGGGCAGATTGCCGAGAAAGAGCGCGTCGAAACCGCGCCGCGCGCCGCGGCCGCGCGTCAGGCCGTGGACGATGCCTTTGACGTAGTTGGCCCAGGGCGCGGCCTTGTCGGGGCGGGGATCGGCGACGGGGAATTCCACGGTCCGCATGAGGTCGCCGGCCGTGAGGCGGCAGGCGCCGTCGTCGCGCCGCGCCGCCAGGAAGAAAGTCCCCATGTCGATGGCGGCGGAGAGGACATAGCCCTCGTTGTAGTCCGTATGGTTGCCGATGACCTCCACGCGGCCCGGCGCGTAGGCGGTCGCGGAGGGGGCGCGGCCGAATACCTGCTCGAAACGCCGCACGGCCTCCCGTCGTGTCTCGTCACAGTTCATCCGCCCGGTCTCCCGGCGCGTGCGGCGCCCACGCCCGACCCGGCATCGGAGTCAGGACGGGTAGGGCGGGGCCGCCGGACCCGCCCCTGAACGGTCACGCCCTGATCTCCGCCAGCAGCTCGTCCCGTTTCTGCTCCATCAGGGCGTTGCTCTTCGCCTCGACGTTCAGCCGCACGAGGGGTTCGGTGTTCGAAGCCCTGACGTTGAACCACCAGTCGTCGTACTCGACGCTGATGCCGTCCAGGAAAAACTGCCGTCCGTCGGCGTACTTGCCCTTGAGACGCTCCAGCACGGCCGGCGGGTCCTTGACGGTGGAGTTGATCTCGCCGCTGTCCGCGTAGCGCCGGAGCGGCCTGACCAGCGCGGAAAGCGGCCTGCCGCCGGCGGCGCTGACGATGTTGGCCACGCACAGCACGGCCATGGCCGAGCTTTCCGTGAAATAGTTGTCGCGGAAGTAGAAGTGGCCGGAGAACTCGCCCGTGAACAGCGCGTTGTTGTCGCGCATCTGCTGCTTGATGAAGGCGTGTCCCACGCGGCTCATCACGGGCCGGCCGCCGTTCTCCCGGATGACTTCCTTCACGGCCCAGCTGCAGCGCAGGTCGTACAGCACAACGCCCTTTTCGCGCTTGAGCATCTCCGCCGCCATCAGCGCGCCGGCGATGTCCATCGGTATGACTTCGCCGCGCTCGTCCACGAAGCCGACGCGGTCGGCGTCGCCGTCGAAGCCGACCCCGAAGTCGTAAGCCCCGCCGCGCACCCTGGCGCGCAGCGCGTCCAGGGTTTCGGTCTTCAGCGGGTTGGCTTCGTGGCTGGGGAACGTGCCGTCCAACTCGTTGAACAGCGGATCGATCTCCACGAGCCCCGCCAGGGCCTTGGCCTCGTAGACGCCCATGGCATTGGCCATGTCGGCGGCGATGCGCACGGGGCGTTTCAGACCGGCCAGGCGCCGCACGTGCGCGCGGTAGGCGGAAACCACGTCGTGCGCGCTCACGCGCCCGCGGGCGGCGGCCGGAGGGGCGAACGCCCTGTCGCGCACGATGCGCTCGATGTCCCGGATGCCCGTATCCCCGCTGATCGGCACGGCCTTGGCGCGCGTGAGCTTGAACCCGTTCCATTCGCCGGGATTGTGCGAGGCGGTGATCATGATCGAAGCGTCGGCTTCCAGCGACCCGCAGCCGAAATAGCACATGGGCGTGGAGCACAGGCCCAGGTCCACGACGTCGGCGCCCTGTTGCGTGAGACCTTCCGCCAGCGCGCGGAAGAGCGGTCCGGAATGCGACCGCATGTCGCGGCCGACGACGACCTTGCGGCATCCCAGGAACGTGGCGAAGGCGCGTCCGACGGCCACGGCCGTTTCGTCGGTCAGCGTGTCGCCGTATACTCCGCGGATATCGTAAGCTTTGAAGATTCCGGCCATCAGTCGTCTCCTTCGCCCGCTTCCGGCGCTTTCGCGGCTGTCCCGGCTTTCCCAGCGGGGCCGCCAGATTACCGGTTTTCCTCCGGAAAAGCAATCCCGCCGAGAGGAAATCTCGGGCCCGCGGGTCAGCGGGAGGACGCGGCTGTTCACGCGGAGCGGGGGCGGGAATGGCGCGCCAGGCGGGCGGCGAGCTGGATGGCCTGGATCATGCTCTCGGGGTTGGCCCGGCCCTGGCCGGCCTTGTCGAAGGCGACGCCGTGGTCCACCGAGGTGCGGATGATGGGCAGGCCCAGCGTGACGTTTACGCCCGAAACGCTTGTCCACGCGTCCGTGGTGTGGTCGTAGCGCAGGCCCGCCAGCTTGATGGGGATGTGGCCCTGGTCGTGGTACATGGCCACGACCACGTCGTACTGCCCGCCGCGCATCTTGCTGAAGACCGTGTCGGACGGGATGGGCCCCTCGGCGTTGAAACCCCGTTTGCGCGCGTCCTCGACGGCGGGCGCGATTTCCTCGATCTCTTCGCGGCCGAAAAGTCCGCCTTCCCCGCAGTGAGGATTGAGGGCCCCCACGGCGATTCTGGGCGCGGCGATGCCCAGCCGGCGGCAGGCGTCGTCGGCCAGCTCGATCACGCGCAGCACGCGCGCCCGCTTCACGCGGTCGCAGGCTTCGCGCATGGACACGTGCAGCGAGACGTGCACGGCGCGGAAGTCGCCGTCCGCGAGCATCATGGCGCAGTCTCTGGCGCCGGTCAGCGCGGCATAGATCTCGGTGTGCCCGGCGTAGCGGTGGCCGGCCATGTTGAGGGCCTGCTTGTGGATCGGCCCGGTGACCGTGGCGTCGATCTCGCCGCGCAGGGCCAGTTTGATCACGCGCTCCACGCAGGCGTAGGCGGCGTCGCCGGTCATGGCGGCGACCGTGTTGTAGGCGAAGCGCTTCATGTCGACGTTGGGCACGTCCAGAACGTCGATCACGCCGTGCGTGTACCGCCCTTCTGCGGGGCGCGCAATCGCGCGCGTCGCGAGCGGGAGACGGCAGAAACGTATGGCGTCGTCAATGATGCGCCGGTCGCACACGACCATGGGGCGCGCGATGCGGCAGGTTTCCTCGATGGCGAGTGCCTTGGCCGTGATCTCCGGACCGATCCCCGCCGGGTCGCCGGCGCTGATTCCGAGCAGAGGCCTTTGTTTCACGGACGAGATGCCCTGCCTTTCAAGAACACCCGCGGGGGGCGCGATCGGAGACATGTTGAACGATATCCCGGCGCCGTGCAAGGCTGGATCGAGGCGGATCGAGGCGGGTGCGGCGTCGGGGCCTCGCATTGGGGTTGCGCGGGCCGCGCCGGCGGGATATAGAAGGATTCCGGTTTCGAAGTATGACCATAGCGTTTGAGCGTTCGCGGTGGGACCAAATCGCCGGCGACTATGCTCGCTGGTGGAACGGCGAGCTGAAGCGTCCCTTGATCAACGCCTGCGGGCCGCGCCGTGACCCGGGACGGTCCGAGCCGGATCTTCCCGCGTACGGTTTTCAGGCGCAGTATCCGCTCTCCGTCTCCGCGGAGCGGATCGTGGACCGCGCGGATTACGATCTCTCCTGCGGGACATGGGTCGCGGACGGGTTTCCGTCCTTCTGGGTCAATTTCGGCCCCGGGGTCCTGGCGGCCCTTGTCGGCGGCGAACTGGAAGCCGCGGCGTCCACCGTGTGGTTCCATCCGCCCAGGGGAGCCGAGGATCGGCCGATTCGCGAGATTTCCCTGGCGCCTCCCGAAGCGGACAACGTCTGGTTCCGGCGGATCGGCGACATCTACCGCAGCGGAATCGAACGCTGGCAGGGCCGCGTGCAGATGAGCATGACCGATCTGGGCGGCAACCTCGACATCGTCTCAACCTTCCGGCCCGGCGAACGGCTGCTGTACGATCTCTATGACGCTCCCGGCGAAGTCAAGCGCCTGACGTGGGAAGCGCACAACGCGTGGTGGCGCGCCTTCGGGGCCTATAACGCCGCCCTGCGTCCGGTCAACCCGGGCTACACGGCCTGGACGCCGATCTTTTCCGCCGCGCCGTACTACATGCTGCAGTGCGACTTCGCGTACATGCTCGGGCCGGACATGTTCGACGAGTTTGTCCGGCCGGAGATTGTGGCGTCCTGCCGCAAGCTGGCCAACGCCTTCTACCACCTCGACGGGACGGGCCAGCTGCCGCACCTCGATTCGCTTCTGCGCATCGAAGAGCTCAAGGGCGTGCAGTGGGTGCCCGGCGAAGGCAACAAGCCCGTGACCGAGTGGCCCGCGGTCTACCGCAAGATTCACGCCGCCGGCAAACGCATCCAGCTGTTCGGCGATCTGAACACGCTGGACACGGTGGCGTCGCAGATCGGCACGGCCGAAGGCATCATCCTGATCGCGGGCGAAACGCGGGCGGATGACGCGGAGCGCCTGCTGCGCAAGTGGAGCTGAGCGTCGTTCATCCCAGGTGCTCCTCCACGAGCGACCGGCTTCGGGCGTCCAGTTCCGCCACGTTCTCGATCTGGAACGTGCCGCCGGCGTGGTCGCGAATCAGGACGCGGCCGCTGTCGAGCTGGCGCACGTCCTCGGCCTGTCTGACCTGCAGCTCGACGGGGCCGGACGCGGTCCGCACCTTCCAGGTCATGAGGTCGAACATGGTCTCCACCCGCTCAACCGCGGTAATGCGCGGCGCGAATTCGTCCGCGTTCAGTTCCTCCTCGATCAGCCGTCGCGTTTCCGCGGCCAGCCCATCGAGACTGCGCAGGAGACACAGTTCCTTCTCGTCCTTGTCGCGGATCGACACGTATTCGTCGCGGCGGGTCCACGGGAAACAGCGCGCCACGCGGACATTCTCCGACGTTTCGGCTTCCGGCGCCGCGCGATACACGAGGCGCCCGCGCTCATCGCGCCACAGCCGAAGCCCGGCGTCAGGACCGTTCGTGTTCATCTCAGAGCGCCTTTCCGTTGCCGTGTCGGGCGTCGGGTGACAGGGCCTTTCCCGCCGCGCGACAGGCTCTCCTCCGCGCGACACGCGACACCCGACACGCTCTTCACACCGCGAACAGCGCGTGCAGCTGCGCCTGCGTCTTGTGCAGGCCGGCGTACATGCCGTCCGCGGCCATCAGCTCGTCGTGCGACCCCTGTTCCACCAGCTTGCCCTTGTCGAGGATCACCAGGCGGTCGGCCCGGCGCAGCGTGCTGAGGCGGTGCGCGATGGCAATGGTGGTGCGACCCCGCACGAGGCGGTCGATCGCCTCCTGGATCTTCATTTCGGTCTTCGAGTCCACGCTGCTGGTCGCCTCGTCCAGGATCAGGATGCGCGGGTTGTTCAGGACCGCCCGCGCGATGCTGAGCCGCTGCCTTTCCCCGCCCGAGACGGTCTGCCCGCGCTCGCCCACCGTGGTGTCGTAGCCGTCCGGGAAGCCCACGATGAAGTCGTGGGCGTTGGCCGCCCGCGCGGCCTCGATGATCTGGTCCATGGTCGCGCCCGGCCGGCCGTAGCCGATGTTCTCGGCCACGGTGCCCTGGAACAGGTACGGTTCCTGGAGCACCACGCCGATCTGGCTGCGCAGGTCGTGCAGGTCCCAGTCCCGCAGGTCGATTCCGTCGATCGTGATCCGCCCCTCGACCGGGTCGTAGAACCGGCAGACCAGGTTGATCATCGTGGTCTTGCCGCCGCCCGAAGGACCCGCCAGGCCGATGACACGGCCCGGCTCGACGACGAGATCGATGTCCTGCAGCACGCGCTTTACGCCGTCGTAGCTGAACGAGACGTTCTCGAAGCGGATCCCGCCCGCGACGCGCCGCCCGCGCGCGGCGGCGGGCTTCGTGTAGACGGTCGGCGGCGCGTCCAGCAGCGCGAAGACCCGGTGCGCCGAGGTCACGGCGCGCTGGAACATGCGGTTCATCATGCCCAGGTGCTCCACGGGGCCGTAGAACATCCACACGTAGCCCAGGAACATGACGAACGTGCCCAGCTCGAAGCGGCGGTTCAGCACGCGCGGGGCCGCGTAGGCCCAGATGGCGAAGGTGCCCAGGTTCAGCAGCAGCGACAGCTTCGGCCAGTACATGGTCCATTCGCGGTGCACGCGCACGCTGTCGTCGAGCACCGCCGCGCTCTTGCCGTCAAAGCGGGCGATCTCGCGCTCTTCCTGCGTGAAGGCTTTCACGACCCGCACGCCGGGGATCACGTCGCCGATTACGCCGGTCATGCCCGACCACTTCGCCCAGAGGCGCCGCAGCATCGCGCGCATGGCCCGCACGTGAAAGTACGTCACCGCGACGCTCAGCGGGATCGGCAGCATGGTCAGCAGCGCCAGCGCCGGCTCCGCCGCGAACAGGATGGCGGCGATGCCCACGACCATCACGGCCGACAGCACCACTTCCACGATGCCGAAGGCGACGAAGTCCCACAGCCGCTCGGTGTCCTGCGTGATGCGGCTGATCAGGTGGCCCGTGGGCTTCTTGCTGAAGTAGGCCAGCGACATCTTCTGCAGGTGCGCGAAGGCCTGCGTGCGCAGGTCGTGCGTGATGTATTCGCCGAGCTGCGCCAGGCGGTTGAGGCGCAGGTGCTGCAGGCAGACCCGCACGCCGATGATTGCCGCCATGGCCCCGATCAGGGGCCACAGCCATTCCGTGCGCCGGTGATCCGACGGCATGAGCACGTTGTTGATCAGCAGCTGGGTCAGTTTCGGCGGCAGGAGGTCCAGCGCCGCGGCGGCCATGGCGCTGCCGAAGCCCACGTACAGGAGCCGCTTGCGGCGCAAGGCATAGCCCATCAGGCGCCACAGGATCCGGCGCCGGTGCAGGCAGCGCGGGCAGGTGTCGGCCCACTCGGGGATGAGCCGCCCGCACTTGCGGCACAGGGCTTCTTCGGCCGGGGCCGCGGCCTCGCCCGCCGCAACCGCGCGCTCCCCCCGGCTCAGCCTCTGCGCGGAGTGCAGCAGCCGGCTGAAGCGCTTGCCCTGGCGGCAGCTGAAGCGCAGCTCCTCGGCGAGGCGGCCCTGGCGGATCACGCGGAAGCGGCTGCTGCCCGCGCCCGCGACGATCTCCAGCTCCACGTCCTTGTCCAGCGGCGTGACGCTGACCCGCGGGCCCTCGGCGGCGTTGAAGTCCGCGATCGCCAGGCGGCGGCCGCCGACCGCGGCCCACGCCTGCCCGAAGCGGCCCGAGGGATGCACGTCCGCCAGCGCGAACATCTCCGGCGCGGCGTCCGGGCCCAGGTGCCCGGCGAGCAGCAGCTCCACCTCCGCCGGCAGCACGCTGCCCGGCTCGGGGGCCATCTCGGTTTGCCTGGCCTTCATGGCGGGTTCCCGGCGCATCGCGCGGACCGGAGGGCCACACTATTCCACCATTCCGCCGCCGTGTTCCACGAAAAAAAGCTTCAAACCGGTCGGCATTGCAATCCGGCGCGGCGCGCGGGTAGAATGCGTCTCATGAAAGGGACGGCAAACGCGTCCGCGGCTCTGTCCGGGCCGGGGACGGTCAACGTGTGCGAAACGTTCACTTCGCTGCAGGGCGAGTCGACCTTTGCCGGCTTGACCTGCTTCTTCATCCGCCTGGCCGGCTGCAACCTGCGCTGCGCCTACTGCGACACGCCGCAGGCCTTCGGGCCGGGCACGGACGTGCCCGTCCCGGAGCTCGCGTCGGCCGCCGCGGCGTCGGGGGCCGCCATGTCGGAAATCACCGGCGGCGAGCCGCTTCTGCAGGAAGGCTGCGCCGCGCTTGCTTCGCGCCTGCTGGAAGAAACCGGCAGGCCGGTGCTGGTCGAGACCAACGGAACCCGCGACATTTCCGTGCTGCCGGACGGCGTGGTGACCGTCATGGACGTCAAGTGCCCGGGCAGCGGCGCGGGGGCGTCGTTTGACGAAGCGAACCTGCGCCGCCTGCGGCCGGCCGACCAGGTCAAGTTCGTCGTTTGCGACGCGGGCGACTACGAATGGTCCAGGGCTTTCGCGGCGCGCCACGCGCTCTACGCGCGCTGCGCGGCCGTCCTGTTCAGCCCGGCCTGGGGGCGGCTGGCGCCCGCCGAGCTGGCGCGGTGGATCATCCGCGACAGCCTGCCGGCGCGGCTGCAGGTGCCGCTGCACAAGGTGGTGGGAGTGCGGTGAGTGTGTGGGTGCGTGGGTGTGCGGGTGTGTGAGTGGGAGGGTCAAGTCCGGACGCCGTGACTCACACTCCTGCGAGGGCGGAGCGACGCGACATGGACAAGGCCGTGGTACTGGTTTCCGGCGGCATGGATTCCGTCACGCTGCTGCACGACGTGTGCCGTCGCCGCGGCGCGGGGGCGGTCGGCGCGCTGACCGTGCGCTACGGACAGAAACACGCCCGTGAGATTGAGGCGGCGCGCTGGAACGCGCGGCGCCTGGGCATAGCCGAGCACCGCGTCGTCGACATGGCGTTCTTCGGCGGCCTGACGGCCGCCGTTTCGGCCCTCACCGGCCGCGGCGCGGCCGTGCCGGACATGGCCGAGATCGACGCCGCGCAGCGCGACCAGCCGCCCACCTACGTGCCTAACCGCAACATGACGCTGCTGGCCCTGGCCGCGGCCTGGGCGGAGGCGCGCGGCGGGCGCGACGTTTTCTACGCGGCCCAGGCCCAGGACCGCTACGGCTACTGGGACTGCACGCCGGAGTTCGTGCAGGCCGTCAACGGCGTGCTGCGCCTGAACCGGCGCGACCCCGTGACCGTGCACGCGCCGTACGCGTCGCTTTCCAAGCGCGAGGTGCTCAAGATTGGTCTGGAGATCGGCGTGGACTACGCGCATACTTGGACCTGCTACCGAGGACAGGAAAGCCCTTGCCGCACGTGTCCCAGTTGCGTGGAAAGGGCCGCGGCATTCGAGGCGGCGGGGGTACGGGATCCCCTCTTGACGGCGGCGGACAACGGCCCGGATTGCGCGTCCGGCGGGGAAAGATGAAGTCTTAAGCGCAGGACACGACGACGCATGCAGGTGCCCCTTCTCGATCTCAGGGCCCAGTACGCCGGGCTGCGCGACGAAATCCGCCGCGCCATGGACGCGGTGTGCGACGAACAGCGCTTCGTGCTCGGGCCGACCGTGGAGCGTTTCGAGGCGCGCATGGCCGCGTATTGCGGCGTGCGCCACGCGCTGGGCGTGTCTTCGGGCACCGACGCCCTGCTGGTGGCGCTGATGGCGCTCGGCGTGGGGCCCGGCGACGGCGTGGTCACCACGCCCTACAGCTTTTTCGCGACGTTGGGCTGCATCGTGCGCCTGGGCGCCGTGCCCCTGCTGGCGGACATCGATCCCGGCACGTACAACATCGATCCGCGGTCGGCGGCCGCGCTGCTGGCGGACCCGCCCGCGCGCTTCCGCGGCGTGACCCCGCGCGTGCTGCTGCCCGCGCACCTCTTCGGGCAGGCGGCGGACATGGACCCCCTGCGGGCCCTGGCCCGGGAGCACGGCCTGCGCGTGGTCGAGGACGCCTGCCAGGCGGTGGGCGCCGAGTATCCGGGGGGCGGACGGGCGGGGGCCATGGGCGATGCGGGCTGCCTGAGCTTCTTTCCATCCAAGAACCTGGGCGGGTTCGGCGACGGCGGCATGGTGCTGACGAACGACGCCGGCCTGTACGAGCGCATGCGCCGCCTGCGCAACCACGGCATGGAGCCCAAGTACCGCCACGAGCTGGTGGGCGGCAACTTCCGGCTTGACGCGCTGCAGGCGGCAGTCCTTGATGTCAAGCTTTCGCGCCTGGACGAGTGGCATGCCGGGCGGCGCCGGCGGGCGGCCCGGTACGACGCGGCGCTGGCCGGCACGGCGATCGGCGCTCCCGAGGCGCGATACCGCGATTCCGGGCTGGCCAACTTTCACACGTACAACCAGTACGTGGTCAGGGCGTCCGGACGGGACGCGCGGCGCCGGCGGCTGGAGCGGGCGGGGATCGGGTGCGAGGTGTACTATCCCGTGCCGCTGCACCTGCAGCCGTGCTTCGCGCGGCTGGGCTACCGCGCGGGCGATTTCCCGCACAGCGAACGGGCCGCCGCCGAAACGCTGGCGCTGCCGGTTTACGCCGAGCTGACGGACGCGATGCAGGACTGCGTGGTCGATCATCTCACAGCAAGCGGAGACTGAAACATGCCGAATACGGTGATCGTGGGCGCCCAGTGGGGCGATGAAGGCAAGGGCAAGATTATCGACGTGCTGACCGAGGAAGCCGACGTGGTGGCGCGCTACCAGGGCGGCAACAACGCGGGCCACACCGTTGAGATCGGCGCGGAGCACTACGTGCTGCACCTCATACCCTCGGGCATCCTGCACGACGACAAGATCTGCGTGATCGGCAACGGCGTGGTGGTCGATCCCCTGGCCCTGCTCGGCGAGATGGACGCCCTGCACGCGCGCGGGATCGCGACAAAGGACAAGCTGCTGGTCGGCGACCGCTGCCACGTGGTGTTCCCGTATCACCGTCTCATGGACGAGAGCCGCGAGGCGCGCCTGGCGCGCGGACGCAAGATCGGCACCACCAAGCGCGGCATCGGGCCGTCGTACGGCGACAAGGCTTCGCGCCAGGGCCTGCGCGCGTGCGACCTGGTCGATCCGGCCTTTCCCGATCTGCTGGCCCAGCGCCTGGAGGAGGTCAACAGCGTGCTGCAGGCCGTGGGCGCCGAGCCCGTGGACCCCCCGCGCCTGACCGCCGCGTACGCCGTCGCCGCGGAGCGGCTGGCGCCGTACATCACCGACAGCGTGGTCTACCTGAACCGGGCCGTGGCCTCCGGCAAGTCCGTGCTCTTCGAGGGCGCGCAAGGCACGATGCTGGACATCGATTTCGGCACTTACCCCTTCGTGACCTCGTCCAACGCCACCGCGGGCGGCGCCTGCACCGGCACGGGCGTCGCCCCGCACCGTATCGACCGCGTGGTGGGGGTGGTCAAGGCCTACACCACGCGCGTGGGCGAAGGGCCGTTCCCCACCGAGCTGGACGACGAAACCGGGAAGCACATCGGCCGCACGGGCCACGAGTTCGGCGCCACCACCGGCCGCGCGCGGCGCTGCGGGTGGTTCGACGCCGTGGTGGCGCGGTACAGCGCCATGATCAACGGCATCGACATGTGGGCCATGACCAAGCTCGACGTGCTCGACGCGCTGGAGACGATCCGCATCTGCGTGGCCTACGACTGCGGCGGGGAGCGCCTGGACCGCGTGCCCGCCAACGTCAGGCGGCTGGTGCGCTGCCGGCCGGTGTACGAGGAAATGCCGGGCTGGCGGGCCTCGACGCGGAACGCGCGGCGCATGGAGGATCTGCCGGCCGCCGCCCGCGCCTACGTGGACCGCCTGTGCGAGATCACCGGGGTTCCACTGGGGCTGCTCTCCGTGGGGGCGGACCGGAACAGCACGCTGCGCGCGGGGTTGTGACCGTGGCCGAACGACGCAAACCGACGCCGCAGGCCGCCGCCGTGCCGCGGCACGTGGCCGTCATCATGGACGGCAACGGCCGCTGGGCGCGGCAGCGCGGCCTGCCCCGCATCAAGGGCCACGAGCGGGGCGCGGACTCGGTGCGCGCCGCGGTGCGGGCCTGCCGCGACGCCGGCGTGAAGTACCTGACCCTCTATGCGTTCAGCGTCGAGAACTGGTCGCGCCCGCGCGCCGAAATCGCCGCCCTGATGCGCCTGCTGCGCAAGTTCATCCGCGACAACGAGAACGAGCTGCACGAGAACAGGATCCGCCTGCGGCTGCTGGGACGCGTCGGGGATCTTCCCGCCGACGTGCGCGGGGAGCTGCGGCGCGTGGAGCAGGCGACGGCGGCGTACGACGCCGGCCACCTTATCCTGGCGCTGAGCTACGGCGGGCGCACCGAGATCGCCGAGGCCGCGCGCCGCATCGCGCAGGAGGTGCGCGACGGCAAGCTCGATCCGGCGGACGTGGACGAGGACGCCGTGGCCCGGCGCCTGTACCTTCCGGACGTGCCCGATCCCGACCTGATGATCCGCACCAGCGGCGAGATGCGGTTGAGCAATTTCCTGCTGTGGCAGCTTTCCTACGCGGAGTTGTACGTCACCGCCGTGCTGTGGCCCGACTTCAGGGAACCGCACTTCAAGGCGGCGCTGGAGGAATACGGCCGCCGCCAACGGAGATTCGGCGATGTCAGCTAGCCGTTTCGGACGCCGCACGCTGACCACCGCGGTCATCGTGCTGGCCCTGCTGCTGGTGGCCGAGTTCGCGCCCGCGGTGTCGGTCTGGGTCCTCATCGCGGCGCTGGCCTGCCTGGCGCAGCTCGAGTTCTACCGCATGGCCGGCCGCGCGGGCATCCCCACGTTCAGACTGGTCGGGACAGGCTGCGGGGCGGCCCTGATCACGGTAACCTTCGGCCGCATCGGGCCGCGTTCCGTCGACGTGGCCGACACCTACGGCTGGGAGCAGCTCGCGCTGCTGGCCTCCCTGATCCTGGTGTTCATCCGCCAGTTTCCGCAGAAATACAACGACAAGCCGATCATAACCATGGCCTGCACGCTGCTGGGCATCTGGTACGTGCCGCTGCTGTTCAACTTCGTGACGCGCCTGGCGTTCGTGTGGGAGCGGGGCGGGCTCTGGGACCGGGTGGGGGACACGGGCCGCCTGCTCGTGCTCTACCTTATTGTGGTGGTCAAGAGCGGCGACGTCGGCGCGTACCTGGTCGGATCGCGCATCGGCCGCCACAAGCTGCTGCCGCGCATCTCGCCGAACAAGACATGGGAAGGCCTGGCCGGGGGCGTGGGCGCGGGCGTGTGCGCCAGCCTGCTGTTCGGCTGGGCCCACGGCTGGCGCCTGGGCGTGCTGGGCCTGGCGCCGGACGGCGCGGTCGTTCTGGGCGTGTTGCTGACCGGCGCGGGCGTGCTGGGCGACATGTTCGAGTCGCTGATCAAGCGGGCCTGCGGAGTGAAGGACTCCGGCGGCGCCCTGCCGGGCATCGGCGGCCTGCTTGACCTGCTGGACAGCCTGCTCTTCGCCGCCCCCGCCCTGTATGTGTACGCGCGGATGGTGCTGGCGACATGAATTCCGGATTGCCGACGCGCGGCGCGTGTGACCGCGGGCGGGGACGGCGCACGGCCGGCTGTTGGGGCGTCCCATGAAGAAGATAGTGCTGCTGGGCAGCACCGGTTCCATCGGTCAAAGCTGCCTGCGCGTCGTCGAGGCGCTGCCGGGCGAGCTGAGCATTGCGGGCCTGGCGGTGAACCGCGACGCGGACCGGGCGCTGGAGCAGGCGGCGCGGTGCGGGGCGCGGCACGTGGCCGTGGCCGACGCCGCGGCGGCCGCGCGCTGCGCGGCGGCCGCGCCGCCCGGCGTAACCGTGCACCGCGGGCCGGCCGGGCTGGCGGAACTGGCGTCCCTGCCGGAAGCGGATATCGTGCTCTGCGCGGTGGTCGGCACGGCCGGGCTGCGGCCCGTCATGGCGGCCGTCGAGGCCGGCCACGACGTGGCCCTGGCCACCAAGGAGGTGCTCGTGGCCGCCGGCGGCATAGTGACCGCGGCCTGCCGCCGCCGCGGCGTACGGCTGCTGCCCGTGGACAGCGAGCACAGCGCCGTGTTCCAGTGCCTGCACGGCGAGCCGCGCCGCCACGTGAACCGCATCGTGCTCACGGCCTCGGGCGGCCCCTTCGCCTTCCGGCCGGAAGTGAACTTCGACACCGTAACCATCCGCGAGGTCCTCAACCATCCGAGCTGGAACATGGGGCCGAAAGTCACGGTGGATTCCGCCACGCTCATGAACAAGGGACTGGAGATCGCCGAGGCGCACTGGTTCTTCGACGTGCCCGTGCCGCGCATCGAGGTGGTCGTGCACCCGGAGAGCATCGTGCACTCCATGGTGGAGTTCGTGGACCGCAGCACCGTCGCGCAACTCAGCGTGCCCGACATGCGCTTCGCCATCCAGTACGCCCTCACCTGCCCGGACCGGCGCCCCGGGGGACTGCCGGCGCTTGATCTGGCCGCCCTGGGTGCGCTACACTTTCACAGGCCGGACACGAAGCGCTTCCCCGCGCTGGCCGTGGCGCGTCGCGCCGCCGAGCAGGGCGGAACCATGCCGGCGGTGCTCAACGCGGCCAACGAGACGGCCGTGGCGCGCTTCCTGCGCGGGGAGATTCCCTTTTCGGGGATCTGGCGCGTCGTCGAGCGCGTGCTCGAAAAACACGCCTCCGCGCCGGACCCGGATCTCGACGCCGTGCTGGCGGCCGATGCCTGGGCCCGCGCGGCCGCGGCGGAGGTGAAGCTGTAGGTGGCCCTCGCCGAAGCCACGATTGTCCAGGACGATGAACGCGCGTCGGCGGCGGAGGTGAAGCTGTAGGTGGCCCGCGACCTCCGGGCGCGGGCGGGAACAGGGTGACGCGTGTGGCCCGACTTCGCCCGCGCACGGTCGCGGGCCGCCTGTCCGGAGCGGGCACGGATGCGCCTCTTGGGAGTGACGGACGTCGGAAAATGAACTTACTCACCGCCATCGCAGGCAACGTCTACGTCGCCCTCGCCGTAATCGCGTTCTTCGGCGTGACCATCTTTGTGCACGAGCTCGGGCACTTCATCGTGGCGCGGCTGTGCGGCATGGTGGTCAAGGTCTTTTCGATCGGGTTCGGCCCGGCCCTCTGGCAGCGCAAGCGGGGCGGGATCGTCTACAAGATCGGCGCGATTCCGTTCGGCGGCTACGTGGCGCTGCCGCAGCTCGATCCCGCCGGCATGACCGCGATCCAGGGGCCGGCCGGCGCCGCGGACGCCGAGCCCCTGCCGCGCATCAGCCCCGGGAAGAAGATCCTCGTCTCGCTCGCCGGCGCTTCCGGCAACGTGCTCCTGGCCGTGGGCATCGCCTGGCTCGTGTACTGGGTGGGCATGCCCTGGACCACGGCCAACGAAGAGACGGTGGCCGGGTATGTGGCGCCGGATTCCGAGGCCTACGCCGCGGGCATGCGCACGGGCGACCGGATCGTCGCGGTCAACGGCGTAAGCGTGGAGACATGGGGCGAGTTCATCCAGGAAGCGTCGATGGCCGGCAGCGTCGTGCTGGCCCTGCGAAGCCCGGACCGGACCGAGAAGACGATAACGGTCACGACGGAGGAGTGCGATTTCGGGGTGCAGATGGTGGCAGGCGTCGATTCCCGCAGCGCATGCGAAGTGGATGCCGTTTCGCCGGGAATGAGCGCCGCGCGGGCCGGGATGGAGCCCGGCGACGTGCTCGTGGAATTTGCGGGAACGGAGGTGCTGAGCCGGGCGCATCTGGTCGACCTGGTCGAGGCGCACCGGGACGAGACCGTCGCCGCCGTGGTCGAGCGCACCCGCGACGGGCAAGTCCAGAGGTTGACGCTTGACGTCACGCCGCAGTTCGACCCGGCGGCGGGCATGCCCCGCATCGGCATCGAGTTCAAGAGGCCGACGCTGACGGTGGACGTCGATGTGCGCGTCCATCCTCAACCTTCCCGCCAGCTTCGCTTCCACACCAACGCCATCTTCCGTTTCCTCCGCGGACTGCTGACGCCGCGCACGGCCAAGTCCGCCGCCAGGCAGGTTGGCGGACCCGTGGCGATCGTGAAGTACTACGTGGTCTGGCTCAAGGCGAGCCTGATGCTGGCGGTCTTCTTCACCGGCTTCCTGAACGTCAACCTGGCCATCATCAACCTGCTTCCGCTGCCGGTGCTGGACGGCGGGCACATCGTGTTCTCGCTCTGGGAAGGGGTCACGCGGCGGCCGGTGCACGCCCGCGTGGTCAATATCCTGGTCAACGTGTTTTCCGTGCTCATTATCGGCGTCTTCGTTCTGATCAGCATCCGCGATATCGACCGTTTCACGCCGCTGGGCCGCTTCGTGCGGGGCCTGTTCCAGAGAGAACAACAGCCCCCCGGAACCGCGCCATGACCGCCGCCCGCCGCGCCACCCGCCGCATCCGGGTCGGCCGCGTTGCCGTGGGAGGCGGCGCGCCGGTGAGCGTGCAGACCATGCTCAAGACCGATACGCGCGACGTGGCGGCCTGCGTCACCGAGATCCGCCGGGTCGAGACGCTGGGCTGCGACATCGTGCGCCTGGCCGTGCCCGACGAGGCCGCGGCGCGGGCGATCGGCGCGATCCGCGCCGAGGTCGGCATGCCGCTGGTCGCCGACGTGCACTTCGACTACCGCCTCGCGATCGCGTCGGTGGAAGCCGGCGCGGACGGCCTGCGCATCAACCCGGGCAACATCGGCGGGCCGGACCGCGTGGCGGAGGTGGTGCGCGCCGCGAAGGAGCGCAACGTCCCCATCCGCGTGGGCGTGAACAGCGGCTCGCTCGAGAAGGAGATGGAGGAACTGCACGGCCGCGAAAGCGCGGAGGCGCTGGTGGGCAGCGCCATGAAGCACGTGCGCCTCATCGAGGATCTCGGGTACGACGCCGTCAAGATTTCCGTCAAGTCGTCCGACGTGCGGCGCACGATCGAAGCGTACGAGCTTCTCGCCGCGCGGACCGACTGCCCCCTGCACCTGGGCCTGACCGAGGCCGGGACGTTCATGGCGGGCACGGTGCGCTCCTGCGCGGCCCTGGGCGCGCTGCTGGCCGACGGCATCGGGGACACGATCCGCATTTCGCTCACCGACACGCCGTCGCAGGAAGTGCTGGTGGGGCTGGAGCTGTTGCGCGCGTTGGGGCTGCGCGCGCCGGGGCCGCACGTGGTTGCGTGCCCGACCTGCGGCCGCGCGCAGGTGGACGTGGCGGACGTGGCGGCGGCGGTGGAGCGGGAGCTGGACGCGCACTACCGCGCCCATCCCGATGCGGCGCGGCCGCGCGTGGCCGTGATGGGCTGCATGGTCAACGGGCCGGGCGAGGCGCGCGACGCGGACATTGCCGTGGCCGGCGGCAAGGGCAAGTTCGCGCTGTACGTGCGCGGCGAGCCGGTCGCCACGATCGCCGAAGCCGAGGCCGCGTCCGCGATCATGGAGCGGGTCCGCGCCTGGCGCGGATAGCCGCCAAGACCCGCCGCCGCCAAGGCGCGGCGGGATGAAGGAGACAGATGAACCGAACGCTGCTGACCGTTGCGCTGCTCGCCGTTTCCAACACGTTCATGACTTTCGCATGGTATGCGCATCTGCGCAACCTCGCGCACAAACCCTGGCTGATCGCCGCGCTGGCGAGCTGGGCCATCGCCCTGTGCGAGTACCTGTTCCAGGTTCCCGCCAACCGGATCGGCTACGGAACGCTTTCCCTTTCCCAGCTCAAGATCATCCAGGAAGTCATCACGCTCTCCGTGTTTGTCCCCTTTGCCGTGCTTTACATGCGGCAGGCATGGTCGTGGAACTACGTCTGGGCGGGGCTGTGCCTTATGGGCGCCGTTTTCTTCATCTTCCGTGAGCCGCGGCAAACAAGCCTCAGGCCGGAAACCGCGTCCTATTCGGCCCCGGCGAGATAAAGGCCCCGTCGGAAATGTTTTCGGTCCTTCCGGGTTTAGAGTGGGTACCCCGATATCTTGTGGTCCAAGAAGTCGAAAGCGGCATGCGATCATCTGGACCGTGGTGCGGAGAGCATTCTGCTCAACATTGCTCACGCCAGCAGCACATGGTCTGCGACTGAAACCGCTTTCAAGGCCACCATCCCGTCGGCGTCGCTGGTCGATCTTGCCACTGCCGGCGGCGTCGCTGATGTGGCGCGAGCGGAAGCGGGGCGCGAACGGCTCCGCCGGATTGCAGCAATGCTAACAGCGCTCTCCAAGGTAGCCGCCCGTGCCTGACACACTTCATCGTACACTTAGCCGCATCCTTAACCGCCCCCTTATCATGAGCTGGTCGTAGTCGTAGGCTTTGTAGCGCGGCATCTCTCCCTCCGGCAGTCTACTTGCCGGAAGTCTACCAGCCACGTCGGCAGGTTCAATCAGAGACGGGAAAGAAATGAGAGGTTTTCGACAGTCTCAACGGTGGCGGTGACCGGCGGTGAACCCGCCAGGATTCACCGTACGTGTCCGCCGCCTTGTTGGCCCCGCTCTCTGTCCCAGAATTGACGAGGCGTCAGAATCTCCAGCGACCCAACTCGACGCAGGTCAAGAATCTCCTTGTCGCCCGTGACAAGCACGTCTGCCGCGCCGTTGAGCGCCGACGAGACAATGGCGACATCCGCAGGATCAGACAACGGCAGATCGCGAAGTGGGTCGGCATCCGACGTGATCGTGTCCTGGCCGAGAAGCCAGACCACATCCGCGATCAGGTCTGGCGGAGCGCCGAACTTGTCCTTGAGCACGCGCCGGAGTTCCCCGACAAGATGTTCGGAGACGACAAGGTCATGGAACTCGATCACCGTGCGAAGCACATCAGCACAGAGTCCTCGGGTTGCCGTCGCACTGGCGACGACGTTGGTGTCGAGAAACACCTTCATGTGACCTTGGCGAAGACATCCTCGTCGGTCAGCAGGCCGCGCGCCTCCGCAAAAGGCATCATACGCCGACGAACAGCCTCAAACTGCGTGAGACGCAATTGCCGGCGGAGCGCATCGCGCGCCACATCGCTTCGGCTCCGCCCCGCTTGCCGGCTGGCCTTTCCGAGCAGCCGGTCCAGGTCCTCATCCAATCGAATACTAAGCGTCGCTGTCTTCATGTCTGACAATGTATGACATCATGCCGTTTCCGTCAATCATCTTTCCATAACGGTGCCAGGTAAATAGTCTCTTGGGCGAAGGCGGGTCGTCCGATCTTTCTCTTCTCTTTCGGTCGACGCGTACGGGCGACGAATTGTGACCCATTCCGCTCCGGGGCTGTCGGTTGCCCTCCTTCTGCCGCGACAAAGTGCTAGGAGAAAGTCGCGGGAATGTGATATTACTGCGCCATGAAGAGGACGATTGTTGATCGCCTGAAGACGTGGAAGGATGCCTGCGGACGCAAGCCCTTGCTCCTTCAAGGGGCAAGACAGGTCGGCAAGACATTCATCCTCAAAGAGTTCGGTGCAAACTGCTTCGTCAAGGTCCATTATGTCAACTTCGAAGAGATGAGCCGGTTCGTGCCCGTGTTCTCAGGGGACTTGAGCCCGACGGGGATCATCAGGGATTTTTCGCTGATGCTCGGGAATCCGATTGACCGCCGGGCGGACCTGCTCATTCTGGACGAGATACAGCAATGTCCACGCGCGTTGACCAGTTTGAAATACTTCGCGGAGGAAATGCCGGAATTGGCGGTCTGCACGGCGGGGTCGCTGCTCGGGGTTCATCTTGGGGAGAGCTCGTTTCCTGTGGGCAAGGTCGATGAACTGCACATGTTTCCGCTGACGTTCGACGAGTTTCTCATGGCCGGAGGAAATCCGCTCCTTCAGGAGAGCTTTGCCGGAATCGGCGAACTGGCGCCCCTTTCGCCGGCGCTGCACCAGAAGCTGTGGGACGAATTCAAACTCTACCTGGTGACCGGCGGCTTGCCCGAAGTTGTCGCCGCATTCATGACGAAACGCGAGGATCCGTATGCCGCCTTTCAAGAGGCCAGAGGCATCCAGACGCGTCTGGTATCGGAATACATCGCGGACATGGCGAAGCATTGCGGCAAGCAGAACGCCATGCATCTCGAACGCCTGTGGCGCAACGTCCCGGCCCAGATCGGACGCGACCCGGGCGGCGCCGCGCAGAAGTTCGTCTTCAAAGATGTCCTCCCCGGCATCAAGGGCTATGAGCGAATGGCCGGGGTGATCGATTGGCTGGAGGCGGCGGGACTCGTGATTCGTCTTCCGATCGCCAACTGCGGCCAGTTGCCCTTCTCCGCCTATACGAAGGACAATGCCTTCAAGCTCTTCGTGTTTGACGTGGGGATCCTCGGCGCATTGAGCCGGTTGCCGGCAAAGGCTGTGCTCGACTACGATTTCGGCACTTACAAGGGCTACTACGCGGAGAACTTTGTGGCCCAGACGTTCCGGGCCGGGAACCGGACCAATCTGGCCTGCTGGAGGGAAGGCGCGGCCGAAGTGGAATTCGTCACGGACGTGGACGGCGCCGTGGTTCCGGTTGAAGTCAAGTCGGGCTGGGTGACCCAGGCCAAGAGCCTGAAATCGTTTGCGGACAAGTACAAGCCGGCTTTCAGCGCGGTGTTCAGCGGGCGCAACGCCGGAAGCGACAGACACCTCGCGCGCCACTACTATCCGCTCTATCTCGCTTCCAAGTTTCCGTTAGATGTCTTATCTTAGTGCCATTCGGATTTCGGGGCAACGCGGCTACGCGGTCATTCGGTGAGCACGCGGAGCTGTTTGAAGCGGCAGGTTTCGCAGATCGGTTGACGAGAACGGCGACGATAGCGGCTGACGATGAGAGCGGACACTACTCGTGATCCGCTCTCGTCGCCGTACTTGAGCAGGTTGGAGGCGACGAGGTTCTCGAAACGGGCTCCGGCATCGTCACACAGGGACCAATCCCACATGACGCGCTTTTCTTGGATGGCAGGTATGGTGTGAACGCCAGTCAAATGGATACCCCAGTAACCAAGAAACTCAGTAACCAGAAAAAAGCGCTGTCACGTTTGCGCTTCGCTTCCGCTCGCCGCGTGCGCTAGACTGCGCGCCAAGGGAGGCACGCTCTGGTTCCGGCAGGCATCAGCGTTCGCGGCATCGGAGAAGCGCTGGACGGTTTCCTTGCGCTGCCTTCCGCCGTCTACCGTAACGACCGCTTTCACTGCGCGACGGCCGCCGCCAGGACGCGCGCCGACGTTCTCCGGCCCGACTTCCGCGGCCGGCAGGAGATTCTGCTGGCCTCGCGCGGGGCGGCGCCCGCGGCGCGGGCCGTGGCCCGCCTGTCGCCTTCGCTGCGCGACCCTTCGGGGGCCCCCTGCGGGATGATAGGCTTCTTCGAGGCGCTGGATGACGGGCCGGCCGCGCACGCGCTCTTCGATCGCGCGGTCGCGTGGCTGCGCGCGCGCGGCGCGGGACGCATCGTCGGCCCGATGAACGGGGACACGTGGCACGCCTACCGGCTGAACATCGGCCCCTTCGATCGTCCGCCCTTCCTGATGGAGCCTTACAACCCGCCTTACTACCGCGCGCTGTGGGAAAGCCGCGGCTTCCGCGCGCTGGAAGGGTACTCCTCGACGTACGTCACCCGCCTCGAAGAGGCGGAGAAGAACACCGCGGCCATCGCCCGTCGGTGCGAGCGGCACGGGTATGTCCTGGAACGCATGGATCTCGACCGCTTCGAACGGGAGCTGGATCGCCTCTACGAGCTGTCCCGCGCGATCTTCGAGGACAATTTCCTGTACGCGCCCCTGTCGCGCGACGAATTCGGCGCCCTCTACGCCGGTTCCCGCGCGCTGCTGGACCGTGACCTGGTATGGTTCGCCCGCTCCCCGAAGGGCGAGGACGTCGGGTTCGTCTTCGCTTTCGCCGACTGCTTCCGCGCGGTGCGGGCCATGCGGGGCCGCCGTACGCCGGCGGCGCGGCTGAAGTTCCTGCTTCTCAGAAGGCGGACGGACACGGTGAATATCAAGACGCTGGGCGTGCGGCCCGCGGCGCGCGGGTCGGGCGTGGCGCTGCTGCTGATGAACCGCGTGTACCGCGCGATCCGGGAAAAGGGCTTCCGCCGCGCCAACCTGTGCCTGATGCGGGACGGGAACCCCTCGGCGCGGATGGACGGCGGACAGGGGCAGGCTCTGCGGCGCTATGTCCTCTATCAACTGGAGGGGGCGGAAGCGGCGCCATGATCGACAGCGGAAACGTGACCGAGCTTCTCGGGCGCGCGGCGGCGCGCGTGCCCGGAAGGCCCGCGCTGATCGGCCCCGGCCGCGACGAAGGGGTGACGTTCACGGCGCTGTGGGATCGCGTGGCCCGCGCCGCGGCCGGGTTCCGCCGCGCCGGGCTGCGGCCCGGCGACCGCGTGGTGTGCATGCTGCCCATGTCGGCGGATCTCTACACCGTGCTGCTCGGCCTGCTCAAGGCCGGCGGCGTGGCCGTATTCGTGGACCCCTGGGTGGGGATTCGCCGGATCGCCGCCTTCGCGGCCTTTGCCGAACCGCGCGGCTTTGTCGGCATCGCGAAGAGCCACCTTCTGCGGCTGCTGCATCCGCCCCTGCGCGGCCTGCCCGTGACGGTCACCACGGGCCGCCGCCGGGGTTCGCTTCCCGCGGCCGTGACGCTCGGCGAGCTTCTCGCGGCGCCGGACGACGCGCCGCCGGCCGCCCGCGCGCCCGACGACCCGGCGCTGGTCACGTTCACGTCCGGATCGAGCGGCGCGCCCAAGGGCGTCAACCGCACGCACGGTTTCCTGGCCGCCCAGCACGAGGCCCTGCGCGCCGAGTTTCCGCATCGCGACGAGGACGTGGACATGCCCATGTTTCCCGTCTTCGCGCTCAACAACCTGGCCCTCGGCGTCACGTCCGTCATCCCCGACATGGATCTGCGGCGCGTCAACGCCGTGGATCCGGAGCGCATCCTGCGGCAGATGGCGGCGCACGGCGTGACCACCTGCACGGCGTCCCCGCCGTTCTTCAACCGGCTCGTGGCGGCCATCCGGACCGCCCCGCGGAAGCGTCCCGCGCTGCGCCGCGTCCTCACCGGCGGCGCGCCGGTTTCCGACGAAGACCTCGCGGCCTGGCGCGAAGCGCTGCCGGACACGGAGATCGTCGTGGTGTACGGTTCGACGGAAGCCGAACCCGTCGCGCACATTGACGCCGTCGAGCGGCTGCGCGCGAGCGCGGAGCGGACGGAGCCGGCGCCCGGCTACTGCCTGGGCCGGCCCTCGCCGCGCGTGGCCGTGCGGATCGTCCGCATCTCGACGGAGCCGGTCGCCCTGGGCCCGGACGGATGGGACGCCGTGGAAGTCGCGGCCGGCGAGGTGGGCGAGATTGCGGTTTCCGGCGCGCACGTCTGCAAGGACTACTTCCGTAATCCGGCGGCGGCCGGCGCTCACAAAATCAGGGATGCGGACGGAACGGTCTGGCACCGCATGGGCGACACGGCGTATCGTGACGGCGCGGGGCGGCTCTGGCTGACCGGCCGGGTCCACTCGACCGTCTGGCGGATGGGACGGCCGGTCCATCCGCAACTGGTCGAACAGGCCGCGTCAAAAGCCGGCTATCCGGGTTCGGCCGCGGTGGGAATCCCGGATGACAGCCTGGGAGAGCGGGTCGTGCTGGTGATCAGGAGTGCTGACAGAAGCGCCGCCGCCGCGGCCCAGTCCCGGCTGGCCGCGATGGGGTGTCCCGTGGACGAAGTCGCGCCCACCACGGCCGCCCTGCCCATGGACCCCCGGCACAACGCCAAGTTCGACTACGCGCGACTGCGCGCCATGCTGCTCCAGGAAACGGGCATCTCCGCGCGTCTGCGTCGCGTCTTCCATGGTGGCCCGCGACCTCCGGGCGCGGGCGGGCGCATGCCGGCGGGCCGTGGCCCGGACGCGGGGATGCGCCGGGAGGACAAGCCGTGAGTTCTTGCGCATTGTCGGCGGCCGATCCTTTGTGGCGCCGCCTGTGGGCCTATCTTCAGGAACGGTTCAACCCGTTGTCCAACATGCTGCTGATCGTGAGCTACTACTCGTCCAACCAGTTCCTGGCGCAGCTTCTGACGCATCCCGGCCGGCCCGTTTCCTATTCCCCGCGCTCGCTGGCCGGCGCCATCGTCGTGCTGTGCATGTTCTTACATCTCCGCGTGTTCGATGAGCATAAGGACTACGAGGACGATTGCCGCCACTATCCGGGCCGGGTTCTGCAAAGGGGACTCGTGACGCTGCGCCACCTGAAGTTCCTGGGCGCCGCGGCGCTGGGCGTGGAGCTGGCTCTCGGCCTTCTTCTCGGTCCCGCCGCGCTGACCGCGGTGCTGATCGCCATCGCGTTTTCCGCGCTGATGCTCAAGGAGTTCTTCTGCCGCGCATGGCTCAAGCGGCACTTCCTGCTCTACGCGACCTCGCACATGCTGATCATGCCGCTCTTCGCGCTGGTCGTCTACAGCGTCACGACCGGCCGCTATCCCTGGCAGGCGCCGTTCTGGTTCCTGTTCTACGCCTTTGTCGGTTTCTTCGTGACGTTCAACTGGGAAGTGTCGCGCAAGATCCGCGCGCCGCGGGACGAGATCGCCGGCGTGGACAGCTACACGCGCGTTTTCGGGACCTACGGCGCGGCCTACGTCGTGCTGCTGATCCGCCTGGCGGACACGGCCATGGTGGTCCTGGTCGGAAGGGCCATCGGCGCGGCGCCGTGGTTCTACGCGGCGCTGGCGGCGCTGTTCGGCGTGTGCCTGGTCGGCTTCTTCGACTACCGGTTCCGGACGAGCACGCGCACGGCGAAACGCATGGAGGTCTACGCGGGCATGTACATTGTGGCGTTCGATCTGATCCTGGCCGCGCAAATCGTCGGCATGCAGGGGGTCAAATGGCTGTGAACGGTCCGCGCCGGCTTCTGTTCGTTCCGGGCGAGGGCGCCGCCCTCCGCGCGGGCGGTGCAACCGCCCTGCGCTCGATCGGCGGCAAGGCCGCGAACCTGGCGCGGCTGCAGGCCATGGGGCAGCCGGTGCCGCCGTGGTTCGCGGTGACGACCGATGCGTTTCGCCTGGCCCTGGACGAAGGCGGACTGGCGCCGCGCGTCGACGAGATCCTCGGCGCGCTGCGCGATCCGGCGGGCGTGTCCGCCGCGTCCCGTGCCCTGCGCGAGGCGATCGGCGGCGCGCCGTTTCCCGCGCGCCTGCGCGCCGAACTGGCGTCCGCCCTCGGCGCCCTGGCCGGTCCCGACGACTTTCTGGCCGTGCGGTCTTCGGCGGCCGACGAGGACGGCGCCGGGCAGTCGTTCGCGGGCCTGCACGACAGCTTCCTGTTCGTGCGCGGCGAAGAGGCCGTGCGGGAAGCGGTGCGCGGCGTATGGGCCTCGGCTTTCAACGAACGCGCGCTGGCCTACCGCCTGGAGCGCGGCCTGCCGCTGACGGGCATTCGCGTGGCCGCGGTCGCGCAGCGCATGATTGACGCCGCCGTCAGCGGCGTGATGTTCACGGCGGATCCCGTCTCGGGCGATGCGCTCCGGATCGTGATCAGCGCCGTGTACGGGGCGGGCGAGGGGCTCGTTTCGGCCGGTCTGGACGCCGACACGTTCACGCTCGGCAAGGACACGTTCAAAGCCGTCTCGCAAACGGCGCACAAGAGCGAACAGATGGTCTTCGACCGGGCCGCGGGCCGCGGGCTGAGACGGGTGGCGGTTCCGCCGGAGCGCCGCGACCTGCCCGCGCTCGACGCGGCGCAGCTTCGCGCGGTCGCCGAGGCCGGCCTGGCCATCGAGCGGGGCTATGGGCGACCGCAGGACATCGAGTTCTGCCTGGACGCCGGCGGCCGCCTGCACATTCTCCAGGCCCGGCCCGTGACCACGGCCGTCGAATACGGGCCGGCGGCGGGGAACCACCTGATCTGGGACAACTCGAACATCATCGAGAGCTACTCCGGCGTGACCACGCCCATGACGTTCAGCTTCATCCGCCGCGCCTACGCCACGGTGTATCACTGCTTCGCGCAGGTCATGGGCATTCCCGCGCGGGCGGTGCGCGCGAACGAGGCCGTGTTCGAGAACATGCTGGGCCTCTTCCGGGGGCAGGTCTACTACAACCTGCTCAACTGGTACCGGCTGGTGCGGCTGTTTCCGGGCTTCCAGTACAACAAGGAGTTCATGGAATCCATGATGGGCGTCAAGGAGCCCGTCGAGCTGCGCGGCGAGACGCAAACGCCCACGCGCTTCCGCCGCTGGTTCGTGGAGCTGCCGCTCCTCCTGCGCCTGGTTCTCCGTTCCGCGCGGCATTTCCTCCGCATCCGGTCTCTCGCCGCCGCGTTCCAGTCCAACTTCGAGACGCACTACCGGCGCTGGGAGGCGATGGACTTCGACGCCCTGCAGCCGCACGAACTCATGGCGGTTTACCGGGAGATGGAGACGCGGCTGCTGTGGAACTGGCGCGCGCCGATCGTCAACGACTTCTACGTCATGATCTTCTACGGCACGCTCAAGAAGCTGTGCGCGAAGTGGTGCGGCGACGACAAGGGCTCGCTGCAGAACGACCTGATCTGCGGCGAGGGCGGGATCGAAAGCACGGAACCGACCCGCCGGCTGCTGCGGCTGGCGCGCGCGGCGCAGCAGGACCCGGAGTTGCAGCGCCTGATCCGGGATGAGGCGGGCGGGCAGGCGCACGCAACGGTCATGGGCGAACCGCGCTTCGCCGCTTTCGCGGAGGAAGTGCGCGAATACCTGGCGCGCTACGGCTTCCGCTGCATGAACGAGCTGAAGCTGGAGGAGTATTCGCTCCAGGAACGGCCGGCGTTTCTCTACGCGGTCCTCCGCAACTACCTGGCCATAGACCGCCCGGAGGCGCTGGACACGGAGGCGATCGACCGGCGCGAGGCGCGCATCCGGCGCGAAGCCGAGGCGCGCGCCTTTGCCGCGGCGCGGCGCGGCCCCGGCGGACCGCTGAGGCTCCTGCTCTTCCGCCGCGTGCTGCGCAACGCGCGGCTGGGGGTCAAGAACCGCGAAAACATGCGTTTCGCGCGGACGCGCATCTACGGGCTGCTGCGGCGGCTGTTGCGCGCGCTGGGCCGCCGCCTGGCGGCGGAGGGGCTTGTGCCGGAGGCGGACGACGTCTTCTATCTGACGCTCGACGAGTGCTGGGACTTCGTCAAGGGCACGGCGGTCACCGCCGACCTGACCGGGCTGGCCGCGCTGCGCAGGCGGGAATTCGAGCGCTACCGCGCGGAAACGGAAAGCCAGCCCGACGACCGCTTCGATACGTACGGCATGGCCTACCACCGCAACCGATTCCGGCGGCGCGAACCGGCCGCGCCCGCGCCCGCCGACGGCAAGCTGCGCGGCATCGGCTGCTGCCCGGGCGAAGTGGAACAGGTCGTCAAGGTGCTGCGCGTGCCGGGCGACGACATGCGCCTGGCCGGGGAGATCCTGGTGGCGGAACGCACCGATCCCGGCTGGGTGCCGCTCTATCCTTCCGTTTCCGGCGTGTTGATCGAGCGCGGGAGCATACTCTCGCACTCGGCCATCGTGGCGCGCGAGATGGGCATTCCCACCATCGTGGGCATTCCCGGACTGACCGCGGCGCTGAAGACCGGCCGGCGCGTCCGCATGGACGGCGCCGCCGGGACGGTGGAGCTTCTCGACACCTGCGTGGTGAGCAGCCGCAGCGTGCAGAATGTCAACAGCATCCCGACTGATGGCGGCTGAAGGCTTGACCGTTGTGGTCACCTATGTAACCATATCGGCGGAGGTGGAGCATGACCGAGATCGGCATTCGGGAACTGAAGGCAAAGGCCTCGGAACTGGTGCGCCACGTGGCCGAGGATCAAGCGGTCTACACGATTACGCGGCGTGGCCGTCCGGTGGGCGTACTGGCCCCGGCGGATTTCGCGGCGGCAAAGGGGCGGGCGTCCGGTCGGGAGGCATGGGCACGGCTTCTGGCCATGGCCGACCGCATGGCGAAGCAGCCGGGACCGCGCAAGTCGGCGCTCGAGGAACTCTTCAAGATGAGGCGCGAGCGTGACGACACTCTTTGCGGTAGACGCTAGCGTGTTCGTGGCTTCATGCCGGCCGCGCGAACCCGGACACCTTACCAGTGTGGACTTCATGGGGGCGTTGCTCGATGCGGACGTACTGCTCGTGGAACCCGCCATTCTCCCGGTGGAAGTCGGTGGCGCGCTTCGTCGCGCGGGGATGGACGCGGAATCGGCGCGCGAATATGCGGAGAGCCTTTTCGAACAGCCGCATCTGAACCTCGTGGCCACGGACGAGCGCATGGCGCGGCGCTCGCTCGCGGTGGCGATCCAATGCCGCCTGCGCGGGGCAGACGCCCTCTATGTCGCCGCCGCCGCGCAATACGGCGCGCGCCTGGTCACCCTCGACGGCGAGCAACTCGAACGCGCGCCCGCGGCGGTGCGCGCCTGCAAACCCGATGCCGCGGCCAGGCTGTTGAGGAAGACGAGAGAGAACCCCAGCGAATGAACCGAATCACGAGAAATCCGGCGCAATGCGGCGGGCGGCCTTGCGTGCGCGGCATACGCATCCGCGTCAAGGACGTGCTCGACATGCTGTCCGGCGGGGCCACGCGGGATGAAATCCTGGCCGGCGTGGCGGAGAAAGGACGGCGGATACGAGAGCCTGCACTCCTATCGCAAGGCCCGCATCGTGTACGACGCCACGGTTCACTTCTGTGCCCGCTTCCTGGAAAAGCGCGACCGCACCTATGACCAGATGGTGCAGGCCGCGCGCTCCGGCAAGCAGAACATCGTTGAGGGCAGTCAGGTTTCCGGCACGTCGAAAGAACTGGAGATCAAGCTGACCAACGTGGCGCGGGCCAGTCTGGAGGAACTACTCGAAGATTACCGCGATTTCCTGCGCACGCGCGGGTTGGCGGAGTGGACCCCCGATCACCCCCATGCCCAGCGCCTGCGGCAACTGAACCGCACCCCCGGCGCCGACTACGAGACCTTCCGCAAGGGCATCGAGCACCCTGACCCGGCCATCTGCGCCAACGTCATCCTGGGCCTCGTCAGGGTGACCAACTACCTGCTTGACCGCCAGATCAAGGCCCTGGAACGCGCCTTTGTAGAACAAGGCGGCCTGCGCGAAGCCATGACCCGCGCGCGCCTGGAACACAGGGCAAAGGGACGGAAAGGACCGAAGGGATGAACGCCGCTTCACGCCTCCGGTCCCTTCTGTCCCTTGAGTCCCTTGGCCCACCGCACCCCTCGGAACCCAAGGCATGAAAAAGTGGCCGATAAGACCGTTGGGCGAAGTGCGTGGCGCCGAAGGAACTCCGGAACAAGGGCCGCGATCCACGCCAGCGCATCAAGTATTCAGTAGATGTAGGTCTCCTGCGCCCGCGACTCAGTCCTGCAGGATGAAGCGCAGATCGTCGAGCGACAGCGCCTCGCCAAAGCGCTCGTCCCCAAGCACGGCCTCGGCGAGGGCGGACTTCTTCTGTTGGAGCAACCGTATCTTCTGCTCGATCGAATGCTTGGCGATCAGACGGTACGCGTTGACCGGGTTGGTTTGCCCAATGCGGTGGGTCCGATCGATCGCCTGCCGCTCCACGGCCGGGTTCCACCACGGATCGTACAGGACGACGTAGTTCGCCGCCGTCAGATTCAGCCCGAACCCGCCGGCCTTGAGCGACAGCAGGAACACGGCGGCGCCGTCGTGCGCCTGGAACGCGCGCACGAGCGCCCCGCGGTCCTCCGTGTCGCCGGTCAGCAGGAAACGCGGCCACCCGCGCTCCTCGATCCGCTTCTCGATCAGGGCCAGCATCCGGACGAACTGGCTGAAGACCAGCACCTTGTGCCCTTCATCCATCAGGGGCTCCACCAGGTCGAACAGCGCGCCCAGTTTGGCGGACTCCACGCCGGCGTGCCCGCCCAAGAGCGCCGGATGGCAACAGATCTGACGCAAACGCAGAAGCGAAGTCAGGAAGTTGAACCGCTCCTTGTTGAAGGCGGCCTGGGTCTCCACGCCGAGCAGGAGTTGCTGCGCGCGCTTCAATTCGGCCTGGTAGAGCGTCGCCTGCTGCCCTTCCATCTCGCAGACGATGTCTTCCTCGGTTCTCTCGGGAAGGTCCTTGGCGACCTCCTCCTTGGTGCGGCGGATCAGGAAGGGCCGGACGCGCGCGGCCAGGCGTCCGCGCGCCAGCGGATCCTCCCGGGAAGCGAACCGCTTCGCGAACAGGCTCCGGTTCCCGAGCGCGCCCGGCATGGCAAACGCCATGATGCTCCACAGGTCCATCAGGCGGTTTTCGATCGGCGTGCCGGTGAGCGCCAGCCGATACGAGGCCACCACGGCGCGCGCGGCCTGCGCCGTGAGGGAATTGGGATTCTTGATGCCTTGCGCCTCGTCGAGGACGGCCGCAAACCACGGCGACGTCAACGACGCCGGATCGAGGAGCCGCAGTTGCGTGTAGTTCATGACGACCAGATCCGAATCGCGCCGCACCGCGGCGAAGTCCGCCCCGGCGACGGGCGACCAGAGCGTCACACGCAGCGACGGATAAAAGCGCTCGGCCTCGGAACGCCAGTTTTCCATCACCGACTTGGGGCAGATCACGGCGCTCGGCGGAATACCCTCCACCGGCGCTTTCGCGGCGTGCAGCCAGGCCAGCCAGCACAACGCCTGCAACGTCTTGCCCAGCCCCATGTCGTCGGCCAGCACCCCGCCGAACCGGTTCTCCGCCAGGTAGGCCAGGAAATGAAACCCGTCGGTCTGGTACGGCCGCAGTTGCGCGCGGATGGCCGGCGGCAACGGCGGCGTCACGCGCGTCTTCAATTCGTCAATGCGTCTGCGGATCTTTTCGACGTTGTCCGAAGGCAGCAGTCGCGCCGCGGCCGCGTCGGCCAACTGGAGCACGTGCACGCGATGCGACGCGCCATCGAGATCCGCCGGGCTCAGGCCGATCCGCGCCATGCTCGTTTCGTCATCGCCGGTCCAGGCGGTTTTCATCCGCTTCCACGCGCCGAGGCGGGGAAGAAACACCGGCGTGCCCGCCGCCTTCATGAGCAAGGCGAGTTCCTCCCGGGTCAACGTCGTGTCGGAGACGTCCATGACGACCTTGACGTCGAACCAGTCAATCTCCGCTTCCTGCATCTCGATGCGCAGGCGCGCCGTGAGCGGGTCGTCGAGCAGGGACCGGATCTCGGCATCCAGGTCCAGCGTTACGCCCTCCGGCAGCGACCGGATCCAGTTGACGAGCCAGTCGGGATAAGACTTCGGCCACCGGCGGTAGAGGATCTTCAACTCCTCGTCCCACTTCACGTCGAGGCGGTCGAGCGAGGCGCTGACCGTCTGCATCAACTCGTCGTCGAGGACCAACGTCCTGCCGTCGCGATCGGGTCGGCCGGCGTCCCGTGCCGCCACCCAGTCCCAGCTCCTGAATTCGGCGCGCGGCGTTCCCGGCGCGGTTGCCGTCAGCTTGAGGCGGAACTCGCGAGTCGGCCTGTAGCCGGCGCGTTCGGCGATGGAACAGGCGACCGTGGGCGTCATCCTCACGACTCGGACCAGTTCGTCCACGCGCGGCGGGATGGGTATCCCCCTGCTTCGCAGAAACCGGTATCCGTCCGCCGATTCGATCACCGTCGCGGGAATGCGAACCTCGGCATCGTCTCCGAGGCCGTGGTGCGGCGGCCCCTTGTAGACCGCGTCAGCCGTCAGGTAGTGGCACTCGCGCCTCCCCGGCACGATCCCCGCGAACGCCGGCGGAACGGAACCGTCGGGCAGCGCCAGGCGCAGCGTGTAGTAACCGTCCCCGCTTTCCGGCGGGATGCATTCCAGGCGCAGGCGCTCGTTCGGCCGCGCGAGCGGACGCCCCGACGCGCCAACGGTCAGGGACGCGACCCCGGAGGCGTTGAGAATCCGGGAGAGAACCTGCGAATCCCCTTCGTAGTCCAGGGCATTTCCGCCCATCGCGCTCAAACTCATCATCAGCAGCCGTTCAGTCTCGGGCGAACACGAGAGCTCCTGGGCGCAGTACGCCTCCCGGATGTCTTCAAGGTCCTTCTGACGGCACTTGCGGAACGGCTCCTCGCCGTCGCTCCGCCATTCCACATCAACTTGCGCGGATCCGAAACGCAGCCGCAGGTCGGCCGTCAGCTCCTGGCGCGCCGCCTCCGGCGTCCGTTCAGTGGCGTCTTCGACGAGCTTGCGCCAGCGGGCGAGTTCCTTCTGCTTCTCCCACTCCCGCAAGCCCGCCTCGACGCGGGCCGTGTCCGTCACGGGCGCGAGAAACTCGGGAATCGGCCGCCCGTTTTGCCTGAAGATGTGCGCCAGATACTGCCAACACTCCAGATCGTCCCGCGGCCTCTCCGGACACAAGTCCACGCGATCCCACGAATGCCCCGGCAATTCAATGATTTCGGCCAGGTGCCACCCAGTGACGTAACCATGGCCGGCCGCTTCCCAAAGACCGCGAATCGCGGTCACATAGTCCGCTTCCGCCGGCTTCAGCGGGCGTCCCAGCGCCTTCTCCAAAGCCTGTGAAAGCGGCGACGAGACAAAGGCCGGTTTCGATCGCCTTCGGAGGTATGCGGAAGCGGAGGTGCGATTCGCGCGCCGGTCCGGCGCGATCGTGGCCGCCCGTTGACGCGCCGCCTGCAGCGCCGCCATGCCGTGACGGCAGTCGCACTCGACGTCGCAATCGCATTCGCTCGACCAGCCGAGATCCTCGACGTACTCGAGGGTCACATGGTGGAGGCTTCCCGCGTCGGCGACCGTCGCCGCGTACGCCCGTGGATTGTCCGGGACCGCGGCGACCGTGAGCACCCCGCCTCGCGCGAACAAGCGATGTCCCTTCGACGACTCCTTCCGTCCGACGGATGACTTGAAGGCTTCCACCTCTTCGTTGTCGAATCGCGGATCCATATCGTTCGCTTCCCGGCGCCCCCCTGTCCGATTTACCAATGAATCCGTGTGCTTATCACAAGCGGCCCCTTCGCGCAACTGCTGCAATCCCGTGTCGCGGCGCGGTTCACGGCTGCGTCAAGAAAGCCGGAGGGCCATTTGGGGTGGTGGGGCGATGGCGGGTGGAGGCTGAAGAAGAGCGAGAAGAGGGGTGGAGAGAACGGATGGGGCCTGAATGTGGGACGGAACACGCTCTGTGGACGCAGCTCGGGCGCGGTCAGCGGCGCCACGGTTCACGGAGGCCCTGTCACCTCGTTAGCCAGCCGATGGCCATGGTGCGGTGGTCTACGCGCTACCTCCCGACCGCCTCCTTTGCGTCCAAAGGCTGCCCCCCCCATGAAGTGAGCAGCACGCTGCATTCATCCGCGACTGCCCTCAGGGTGCCCCGTCATCTCCCGTATCATGGCACAGGTCTTGGCCACCCGATCCGTCATCGCGCCGGTCAGGCGGTCGGTGTCGCGGTAGACGAATTCAATATAACCTTTCTGTTCTTTCGTCCCGTTGTTGCGAGCCCGCTGCGGGTGAGCAATACGGCATTTGCTGGTTCGGCTCTGTTCTCCTTTCACGCATCGAGCAGCGTGCCGACTTTGTTCAGGACCTGGCGCACGGCGGTCTCCGGGAGTGGACAGAGAAACGATGCCCCGCGCGCCTTCCAGTCCATGCTCTTCACTTGATCGGACAGAACGACGCCGGACGCCTTGAGACCCTCTGGCACGCTGACCTCGAACGGGTACCCCTTGACCTGGTTCGTGATCGGGCAAAGGAGCGCCAACCCCACCTTGCGGTTGTACGATTCCGGCGAGAGGACCAGCGCCGGCCGATGGCCAGCCTGCTCGTGTCCCGCTTGAGGGTTGAAGGAAATCCAGACCACATCTCCCCGTTTCGGACAGTACGCGGCCGACATCACCACGCCTCCCGTCCGACGGCCTCGCCCGTAGCGACTTCCGCATGAAGGTTGCGGCTGGTGACGCCCTTGAGCAGGTCGTCGAGTCTGTACTCAGGCTCCGCATGTGGATCGATGATGATCTTCCCGTCGTCAACGGAGAGATCGACCGGGGTCCCATACGCCACGTGCGCCTCCTTGACGAATGCTTTTGGGATACGCACCGCCAGACTGTTTCCCCACTTCTGAATCGTCGTTTGCATGGTCTTCCTCCTGTATCTACAAAGAGGCTACATCCAGACGACTCGGCAAGCAAGGTCTTTCTCCGTGCCGAACGTCGCCATTGAGGCGTTCGAGACCCGCGCCGCGCGGGTTGAGAATCGCCTCGGATGGATGGTCCGGCAATCTCTATAGATCGTCTGACGTCAGACCCGTCCGGCGCGCAATGCGCGCAAGCATCTTCGGGCCGATCTCGTCCCCCTCGTGGAAAGCGAAAACGAAGGCGGGTAATACCATCTGTTCCTGGATGGATGGCGGGGAGGGGCGGGGAGCGCTTGCGCTCCGCTCCCCGCCCTTACCCGCCTCCCAGCCATCGCCCCGCAATCTGGAACTCAGGAAAGGGGAGCCACCAGAATTCCAGGCTGATTTCCTGAGTTCCAGATTGAACATCCCTTGCCATCAGCCGGGATGCTGTCGAAATTCCGCACGCTGCCGCTCACCACGTGGGTGTCCGGCAGCCAAAACAAGAACAGTTCGGGCACGCGCAGCGGGACCGAACTGCTCTTTCTAGGATTATTCAAGGTCGGCAAGCGGTGTCACTTTCCCGTCACGGGCTTCCTGTCTGGATCGCTGGATGACGCCCTGAAAACGAGGATCATTGAGTAGTCGGTACTCAAGATACTCATCCTCGTCGGCAAAGCCGGTCAGCACGGCAACGTGACGCCCGTGACTCGTGATGATGACATCTTGCCGTGCGGCCTTCTTCACGTAGGCCGACAGGTTATTCTTCATTTCGCTCAGCGGTGTCGTAATCATGACAATGTCACTCCATATACGTTCAGCCACTCCGCCGTTTCGTCCTTTGGAACGATGGCCAGCACGACGACCGTCGTCCCGACCACGTCGTAGAACACGCGGTAGGGATCGAGTCGCAAGCGGTACCCAGGATGCTCCATCTCGCGGAGGCGCTTGATGCGACTTCTGCTCAGCTTCAGCGGTTCGTGCGCAAGATGGTCTTTCATTCCATCCTTGACCATAGCACGCGAGCGCGCATCCATCCCCGCGTAGTGCGCTTTCGCCGTATCGGTCAGAACGATCTCGTACGTCATGGCGCCAACATATCAGATATCTGGCCAGACTCAAGGCCAGATTTGCGCGTCCTCCTTCTTCGAACGCCGCAAATCTGCCTGAGCCGCGCTGGCGGCGATAGGCATTTGCTGGTTCGGCTGGCTGCATCATGCCGGAACAGCTTTGAGTTTCAAACCAACGGAATGAAAGACCTTGAGCACGGTGGCAAGCTCCGGATTCCCCTCCCTTGACAGGGTCTTATACAGGCTCTCACGCCCCAAGCCTGTGCGCTTCGCGATCTTAGTCATGCCTTGTGCACGTGCGATGTCCCCGAGTGCCGCGGCGATCAGGGCGGCATCGCCGTCCTCGAACGCGCCAGCCAAATACGCCGCCATGTCTTCCTTTGTCTTCAGATGCTCTGCCGCATCCCACAATGTCGTCTTGGCTTTCATGCTCTCCTCCTAGACCACCTTCGAAAGGGCAATGGCCCTCTGAATGTCGCGCGCTTGCGTGCGTTTGTCGCCGCCGCCCAGCAGAACCACCAGTGTTTCGCCCTTGCGAAGGAAGTAGATTCGATAGCCCGGTCCGTAGTCCACGCGGAGTTCGGACACCCCTTCGCCCACCGGCTTCACATCTCCGAAATTCCCCAGGGAGACCCGTCGTATCCGAATCAAGATACGCGTCTTGGCCGTCCTGTCCCGGAGGCTCTCGAACCATGCCCCGTATTCACGTGTCTCTCGGATCTCGATCACAAGACCACCGTATCATATGGGATACACCGCGTAAACGAGAAAGTGTCAATCCCCTGCCGAACGTGGACGGTGTGGGTCGGCGAAGCCGTACCCACCACCGCGATGTTCGCCCCGATTTCCTTTCTGCCATCAGTGTTGGGGCAAACGCTCACGGGTTCGCGTGTCGATCAAGTCGCCCTCGAAAATGCCTCCTGTCGTGTGATCCAAGTCGTATCCCCCTTCCGGAAGGGTTTTCTCCGGGTGCATCAGCTCCCACTTGCGTCGAGCCCAGACCCGATCACTGGCGTTCGTATAGGTGGCGTCAATCTCGCGTATCGCCTTCTCGTATTCCCACGTGTACGTCGGGGACCGGCACCCGGCATCAATAAGAGGAAGAAACAGCGCCGAGCAAAGAAGTGCTGAACGGATTCGCGCGTTCATCTCTGCTTTCCTTCCAGGCGAACGCCCCGGCGCACCAGCGGCGCGAAGCGACGTATGGCGCCGATGGTTCGAGACTCCGCTTTTCAAGCCACTGCCCGCTTCGGTTCAACAGCCAGCCGAAGCCCCAATGAGTCGAGCAAAGCCTTCAGGCTGGAAAGCTGTGGGTTCCCTTCTTCCGACAGAATGCGGTACATATTTTCCCGATTGAGTGCCGTCTCGCGCGCCAAGCGCGTGAGGCCCCGAGCCTTCGCAACGTCCCGAAGAGCCATCAGGAAAACATCCTGCGAGCCATCTGCCAACGCTGCGTTCAGGTATGCTGCCGCCTCTGTGGGATCACAAAGATCCTCATGCAGACCGACATCGTAGTTCACGGATGACTTTGTCATGATGACCTCCGCTGGTAGTCCAGCCAATACTGCTTCGCCGTGGCGATATCACGCTTCTGCGATGACTTGTCTCCGCCGCACAGAAGCAGAACAACTGTGTTTCCTGTGCGCGCGAAATAGACGCGATATCCCGGCCCGTACGGTATGCGCAGTTCCGAGATTCCGCTCCCGACCGCCTTCGCGTCTCCGAAGTTGCCCAGTCGCACACGGTTCAATCGGACACGGACCTTCGCACGCGCACCGACGTCGCGCAAAGCATGAAGCCAGTTTCGGAACGGGTTCTTTCCGTCTGACGTCACGTATTCGCACAAGGTCTGTGGCTCAGCATCCATCGTTGGTAATGTAGCTTCTGCGCTACGCCCGCGCAAGATGATTATTCTCTGAAGTCGAACGTCGGGCATCAGGATCGGCGCGGAACGCGACGTATCCTGGATGCCTTGGTTCGCTCGTCGTCCTCTTCTTTGACCTTCTCCCAGGGGACTCCCCGACCTGCCCGAACACTCGCCCTTGATTCTTCGATCTTCTTCAAGAACCGGGGGTCATTCTCCAGTTGAAAGTCAAACCAGTCGTCTTCGGTCTCGAAGCCGGTAAGAACGCCTGCGGGTTTCCCGTGTTTTGTGATGACGATCTGTTCCTCTCCGGCCTCGATCAGGTACTTGGAGAGGTGATCGCGGATCTCGGCGAATGCAATCTGCTTCATGTTGGTTCTCCTTCCTGCGCCAGCCATTCGGCGGCGTGGGCCTTCTCGACAATCCCGTGAACGATCACCGTGTCAGCCTCAACGTCATAGAACACGCGAAGGTTGTCCACTCGCAGCCGGTATTGCGGCTTACGAACATCCCGCAGCCGCTTGATCCGACTCCTGCTCTCCGCCGTCGGGTGCTGCTGCAGGTGCTCGTCAATCGCGCCCCGCACCTTCGCCCGGTCATAGGCGGACAGGTCGTGGAACTGCGCCCGCCCCTGGGGAGACAAGATGATCTCGTATTTCATTCTGGCAGCATTCTGGCATGACTGCTGCCAGATGTCCAGGAATCTCTTGAGCGAACGATGCGAGTGAGGCGCGGCCTATTGGACGTCGCCTCCACTCGGCTGGTTGGATGCCCTCTCTCTTCGCAGGATCACGTGATCGTCCCCGATCGATATCAGTCTGTAGGTATTTGTTGAATCAGGTGGCTCTATCAGATTCCCGGGAAAGAATGATCTTGTGTCTCCTGATGGTATGTACTGAAAGAAGGTCGGATCGCCATATGAGACGGAGACAAGCATCAGGTCTGGTGCATTGGTACTGAGGACACCCTTTGACAACACAAATTCGCGGGACTGTTCGTCCGTTCGTATTCGTTTCGCCTCCCGCGCTCCTTGTCAATGACATCTCAGGCTCACCGACAACACACGCCTCATGGGCTCAGGATTCCGTGAAGAGAAGATAGAGAAGCTCATGCTCGTGAGCGCGCGGTTG
>Ga0194112_10000299_pt1 | contig 70807 bp, 72 predicted proteins | sample TA2MahC400mmetaG_FD_146191 | JGI IMG/M metagenome (GOLD analysis project Ga0194112, IMG submission 146191) | Freshwater microbial communities from Lake Tanganyika, Tanzania - TA2015016 Mahale Deep Cast 400m | ecosystem: Environmental > Aquatic > Freshwater > Lake | place: Tanzania: Lake... | reverse complement strand
TGATCACCGAGACGATGCCCGCGGTGCGCTCGGTGGCGGTGGGCTGCTGGGTCGACACCGGCAGCCGCGACGAGACCTCCACCGAGGCCGGCTGCTCCCACTTCCTGGAGCATCTGCTCTTCAAGGGGTCGGCCCGCCTGACCTCCCAGGACATCGCCCGGGCCTTCGACGCGGTGGGGGCCCGCTCGAACGCCTTCACCTCCAAGGAGTACACCTGCTTCTGGGCGCAACTGCGCGACGACGATCTGCCCATGGGGATGGACCTGCTGGCCGAGATGATGCTGCGGCCCGCCTTTCGTCCCGAGGACATCGAGGCGGAGGCCAACGTGGTCCTCGAAGAGATCAACATGAACGAGGACGACCCGGCCGATGTAGCCCACGACCAGTTTGCCCGGGCCCTCTGGGGAGACCACGCTCTCGCCCTGCCGGTGCTGGGGACGAAGCAGTCCATCAACGGCATGGGCCGGGAGGTGATCGCCGCCTATTGGGAGCGTCGCTACCGGCCGCAGTCGGTGGTGATCGCCGCCGCCGGCCACGCCGAGCACGAACAGGTGGTGGACCTGGCCGAGCGCCACTTCGGGGATTGGCAGGGGGGCCCGGCCGGTCACGAGTTCCGGGAGGCGGCGGTGGTGCCGCGGGTGGAGTTGAAGACCAAGGAGACCGAGCAGGCCCACCTGGTCTTCGGCGGGGAGGCCCTGACCCGCGGCGACGGGCGGCGCTTCGCCTTCGGCCTGCTCAATCACATCCTCGGCGCCGGCATGTCGTCGCGCCTGTTCCGGGAGATCCGTGAGGAGAGGGGCCTGGCCTACGCCGTCTACTCCTTCCGGATGCCTTACGCCGATTCGGGGGCCTACGGCATCTATGTGGGCACCACCCCGCACCAGGTGGCGCAGGTCCTGGACCTGATTCGCCAGGCTCTAGGGCGCCTGGCCGACGAGGGGGTCGCCCCCGACGAGTTGGAGCGAGCCAAGGGGAACATGAAGGGGTCGCTGGCCCTGTCGATGGAGGAGACCAACAGCCGCATGATCCGCCTGGGCCGCCACGAGTTGACCGGCGTGGGGCACCTGTCGCTGGATGAAACGGTGGCCGCCATAGAGGGGGTCACCGCGGAAGAGGTCCACCGGGTGGCACAGGAGGTGTTCTCCTCGCCGCGCGTTCTGGGGGCGGTGGGCCCGTTCGAAGTCCCGGAGCTGGAAGGGTTCGTGCGATGATCCGAGTGGCGGTGTCCGGGGCGGCGGGGCGCATGGGCCGCCTGGTGTGCGAGGCGGTGGCCGGGGCGGCGGACCTCGACCTGGTGGCCGCCTACGACCCGGCCGCGGCCGGGCAGGCGGCGGGCGGGATCCGTGTCGGCACGGACCCGGAGGCCGTGGGCGCCGCCGAGGTGGTGGTGGAGTTCACCCGGCCCGAGGTGGTCGAGGGGAACCTGGCGCTCTGGCGTGCCCTGGGCCGGCACGTCGTGGTGGGCACTTCGGGCTTCGATGCCCCCCGCCTCGCCTCCTTGCGGCAGACCTGGGGGAGCGCTCCCCCGAACTGCCTGGTGGTGCCGAACTTCTCCATTGGGGCGGTGCTCATGATGCGCTTCGCCGCCGCCGCCGCCCCCCACTTCGCCGCCGCCGAGATAATCGAGTGGCACCACGACCGCAAGGCCGACGCCCCCTCGGGGACGGCGCTGGCCACTGCCGCCGGGATGGCGGCCGCCGGGGGCCGGCAGGAGCGGGCGGTGGAGTCGGCGGAGACGGCCGCGGGGGCCCGGGGGGCGGCGGTCGAGGGAGTGCGGATCCACGCCGTGCGCCTGCCCGGCCTGCTGGCCCACCAGGAGGTCGTGCTGGGTGCGGAAGGGGAGACCCTCACCATCCGCCACGACACCACCGACCGGGCGGCCTTCCTGCCGGGGGTGCTGCTGGCCGTGCGGCGGGTGGGGACGCTGCCGGAACCGGTGACCGTGGGCCTGGAGGCGCTGCTGGCGTAGGGCTCAGTGCAGGGCGCTGGCCAGGGCCCGGCGGTAGGCGAGGGTCAGGGGGTGGGAGACGCCCAGCACCCCGAACACGTCGACCATGGCCTGGCGCGCTGCGTCGCGGGTGGTCCCACCGGCCTTCACCACGGCGAGCAGGTGATCGAGGGCGGGTTCGTACTCGTTGCGAGCGGCGAGGGCGCGGCCCAGCTCGAGGCGGGCCTGGTGGTCGCCGGGGTCGGCGGTCAACCGGGCCTCGAGGGCGTGGAGGTCGCCTCCCCGGGCGGCGGCGAGGCGGGCGGCGGCTTCGAGGTGCTCGACTTCGGCCGACCGCGCCAGCCTGCCCAGCAGGATCAGCGCTTCCGCGGTGTCGCCCCGGGCGATGAGGAGCGCCGCCAGGCCGGTGCCGGCGTCGGCGTGGCCGGGGTCGTCGTCGAGGATGCGGCGGAAGGTGGCTTCGGCGCGGAGTTGGTCTCCTTCGAGGACGGCGTCGCGGGCCTGCTCGACCAGGCGATCGATCTCGGTGGGGAGCAGAGCGGCCGCCCACCGGCGCACCGCATCCTCGGGGAGGGCCCCGGTGAAGCGGGCCACAGGGCGCCCATCCTTGAAGGCGAGGACGGTGGGGATGCTCTGCACCCCGAACTGCGAGGCCAGGGCCGGGTTGCCGTCGACGTCGATCTTGACCAGTTCCAACGCCCCCTCGTGCTCGGCGGCGACCTTCTCGAGGACCGGGCCGAGCACCTTGCAGGGCCCGCACCACGAGGCCCAGAAGTCCACCACCACGGGAACCTCGTGGCTGCGCTGCAGCACCTCGAGACCGAACGCCTGCTGGCCTATGTCCTTGACCGCCATGTCGCCCTTCAGAACCGCTCGCGGTGGCGGAGCATTCCCGCCCTGAGATGCGAGCGGCCGGATGCTACCGTCGGCTGCAGCCAAGCCGGGAGGAGTCGTGACCGCCCCCTTCGGGCGCCTGCTGACCGCGATGATCACCCCGTTCGCTCCCGACGGGGCGGTGGACTATGCCCGGGTGTGGGAGCTGGCCCATCACCTGGTGGATACCGGCAGCGACGGGATCGTGGTGGCCGGGTCCACCGGCGAATCGGCCACGCTGTCCGACGACGAGAAGGTGGCCCTGTTCCGCACCGTGGTCGAGGCGGTAGGGGGGCGCGCCCGCGTCGTGGCCGGCACCGGCACCTACGACACAGCACACTCGGTGGTGCTGACCCGGCGCGCCGCAGAGGCCGGATGCTATGCGGTCATGGCGGTGACCCCCTACTACAGCCGGCCGCCGCAGGCAGGCCTGGTAGCCCACTTCGAGGCCATCGCCGCGGCCGGCCCGCTGCCGGTGATGCTCTACAACATCCCGGCCCGCACCGGCCGCCGCATCGAGGTGGACACCCTGGCCCGCCTGGCTGCCAATCCCGGCATCGTGGCGGTCAAGGACGCCGTCGGGGATCCGGCTTTCACCACCGAGACGGTCGCCGCGGTGGAGGGGGCGATGGCGGTGTATTCCGGTGACGACGTCAACACCCTGCCCATCATGGCCGTAGGGGGGGTGGGGGTGGTCTCCGTGGCCGCGCACCTCGCCGGCATCCAGGTGAAGCAACTGGTGGAGGCGGCGGCCGCTGGGCGTCTGGAGGAGGCCCGGCGCTTGCACCTTGCCCTGGCCCCCCTGTGCCGTGCCCTGTTCCTGGAGCCCAACCCGATCCCGGTGAAGGCGGCGATGGACCGCCTGTGGGCCCCGGTGGGGGTGCCGCGCCTGCCCCTGGTGCCGGCGGCGGCGGCCACCGTGGCCGCGGTGGAGGAAGCGCTGGCGGCGGCCCAGCAGGCATGAGCGTCGCCCTGTCCTTCCTGGGGGGTCTGGGAGAGGTGGGGCGCAACTGCGCCGCGCTGGAGGTGGCGGGGCGCCTGGCGCTGATCGACTGCGGGCTCATGTTCCCCGAAGAGGGCATGCTCGGGGTCGACCTCGTGCTGCCCGACTTCGCCTCGGTGCTCGCTCGGCGGGGCGACCTGGAGTGCGTGGTGCTCACCCACGGGCACGAGGACCACGTGGGGGCCCTGGCCTACCTGCTGGCGGAGGCCCCGGTCCCGGTCTACGGGACGCCCCTGACCGTTGAACTGGCCCGCAGCCGGATCGAAGAGGCCGGTCTGACAACCGACCTCCGGCCGGTGGCTCCGAAGGAGTGGGTGCAGCACGGCCCGTTCCGCTTCATGCTGATCCCCGTCTCCCACAGCATCCCGCAGGGGGCGGGGGTGGCCTTCGACACCCCGGAGGGCCTGGTGGTGCACAGCGGGGACTTCAAACTGGACCCCACCCCGATCGACGGGGTGCCCACCGACCTGCCCGAGTTCGCCGCGCTGGGGCGGCAGGGGGTGCGTCTGCTCCTGGCCGACAGCACCAATGCCGAGGAACCGGGCTTCGTTCCCAGCGAGTCGTCGCTGGCGCGGCCGCTGTACGAACTGGTGGTGGAGAGCCGCGGACGGCTGATCGCCGCCTGCTTCGCCAGTCACCTGCACCGGGTCCAGCAGATCGTGGAGGCGGCGGTCGACTGCGGCCGCTACGTGGCCTTCCTGGGCCGGTCGATGCAGCGCAACGTGGCCATCGGGGAGGCATTGGGGCCGCTGCGGATTCCGCCCGACGCGGTGATCCCCATCGAGGAAGTGCTGACTCTGCCGGCGCACCGCACCGCGGTGGTGTGTACCGGGTCGCAGGGGGAGCCTTTCGCCGCTCTGTCGCTGATGGCCTCGGGGGACCACCGCTGGGTGAAGGTCGAGGAAGGGGACACGGTGCTGATCTCGGCCCGGCCCATTCCGGGCAACGAGACTCGGATGTCGCGGGTCATCAACGGGTTGCTCCGCCTCGGGGCGCGGGTCTTCCACGGGGACAACGCCCCCATCCACGTCTCCGGCCACGGGGCCCAGGAGGAGTTGCGCACCTTCCTGAACGTGGTGCGCCCGAAGGCGTTCGTGCCGGTGCACGGGGAGTACCGCCACCTGAGCGCCCACGCCGCCCTGGCCCGGCAGATGGGAGTGCCGGAGGTGGTCGTGTGTGAGGACGGCGACCGCCTGGTGCTCGACGGCGCCGAGACCCGGGTGGAGCGCGGGGCGGTGCCCGCCCGGCAGGTGTTCGTGGACGGCCTGGAGGTGGCCGGCGGGGGAACCGGCATCATCCGGGACCGGCGGCACCTGTGCGAGGACGGGGTGATCGTGGTGGTGGTGGCGGTGGACGGGCGCAGCGGGGAGGTCGTGGAGGGGCCCGACCTCGAGAGCCACGGCTTCGTGGAGGAACCGGCCCCAGTGCTGGCGCAGGCGGCGGCGGTGGTGGCCGAGGAATTGGCCGCCATGTCCGGGGGTCCCCCAGATCTCGAGGCGATGCGGCGCCGCATGGTGCAGGCGGTGAACCGGGTCACCCGCGGCCAGAAGTCCCGCAAGGCGGTGGTGATCCCGGTGGTGCTGGTGACCTGAGAGGGGAGTAGCCCGGGGCCGACGGCGCGATTTGGCATAGTCCGCCGCCGGGGTAGGGTGCGAGGCGTCCCCGGGATGGCCGGCTTCCCGATGGGAGGCGGCTCCCGAAGCCCCCTACAGACTCTGTGCCCTCGCGACCGATAGAGACCCCCGTGCCCGCATCCCTCCACATGGAAAGCGCTCCGGCGCCGACGGTCTCAACCCTCTCCGTGCTCCACCTCCCGGCGATCGGGGCGCTGGTGCGCCGGGCCCTCCCGGTGGTGGTCGAGGGAGTGCTGGTGCCCACCGGGCTCTTCTACCTGGGCTTCTGGCTGGGCGGGGTCTGGGGCGGCATGATCGCCGCGCTGGTGTGGTCGCTCGGCGCCCTGGGCCGCCGGATGATTCGGGGCGGGGTGAGCGGTCTGCTGGTGCTGGCGGTGGTGACCCTGCTGGCCCGGGTACTGGCGACGGCCCTCACGGGCAACACCGACGTCTACTTCCTGCAACCCGTGGTGGGGGAGGCGGCGCTGGGCCTGGTATTCCTGGCGTCTCTGCCCGCCGGGCGATCGCTGGCCCATCGGCTGGCTCACGACTTCGTGCCTCTGGAGGGGGCCGGAGCCTCGCCGCGCCTGCGGCGGGTCTTCGCCGCCATCACCGTGCTGTGGGCCGTGGTGTTCCTGCTGCTCGCCTTCCTGGGCTGGTACCTGCTGGGGCGCGAGACGGTGGCCGCCTACGTGGGCTACCGCACCGCCATCGCCGCCGGGGTGAAGGCCCTGGCCATCGCCGCCTCGTACGCCGTGTTCCGCTTCGGCCTGCGGCGCCACGGCATCCGGCTGGCCTTCGGCGCGGCGCCGTCCTAGAGGTCGACGCGTTCCAGGCGGGCCACCGGCCGGGTCGGCAGGGCCAGCGGCCCCGACGCTTCCAGCAGCCTGATTCCGGGCTTGCTCAGCCACCGCCACAGGATGTCGGCCTCCTCGGCATCGCCTGGGTCGGAGGGAACCTCGGGGGGGTTGCCCGGCACAGCGTCGGGCAGGGGCAGCAGGGGCGGGCGGCCTCCGCTCTCCCATGAAGCGGCCAGGCGCCCGTGCTCGATGAGGGCCCCGCCGCCTTCGGGGTGCTCGACGCAGATCAGGCCGCCCCGGGCGAGAGCCTGCCAGGCCCGCCGCCTCTCGAGGGCCCGCGCCAGGGCGTGGTGGCGATCTCGCACCCATCCGGCCTCTTCGAAGCGCCCGTCGCGGGCCAGGGCGGCCACCTTCTCGGCCAGAGGTTGGAGCAGGGTCGCCGGGTTGTCTTCCACCCCGGCCACCAGGCGGTCCACCACCCGTCGGTAGGCGACCGGGTCCAGGGCGCCGTCGCAGGGGCACAGGGCCACCCCGAGTTGCGCCGGGGCGCAGGGGGCCTCGCGTCGGCCGGGGGGACCGGAGCAGCGCCGCAGCGGCAGGGCATCCCAGACGGCCTCGGCCACCAGGCGGGCGGCGGGCCGGCCGCGAAACGGGCCGAGGTGCAGCAGGCCCTCGCCGGGACGCACGCCGCGGGCCAGGGCGAGGCGGGGGAAGGCCTCGTCGGTCAGGCGCAGCCAGTGGGGCGCCGGGGTGGGGCGGGAGCGGCGGTTGTGGCGGGGGCGGTGCGCTCTGATGAGGCGCAGTTCGGCCACCTCGGCCTCCAGTTCGGTGGCGCACACCCGGTGGTCGATGGCCGCCAGTTCGCGCAGCATCTGGTCGGCGCGGCGTCGGTCGTCGCCGTAGAAGTAGGACCGCACCCGGGTGCGCAGGTTGGCCGCCTTGCCCACGTAGAAGACCTCGCCGGCCCGGTCGCGGAACAAGTACACCCCGGGACGGCGGGGGAGCGAGTCGGCGAGGCGGATCTTGGCGTAGTGCGCCGCTCCCCGAGCGGTGGGCAACTGCAGGAGATCCTCCAGGTGCGTCACCCCGAGGCCGCCGGCCCGCTCCAGCAGGCCCCACAGCACCCCGGCGGTGGCCCGGGCGTCTTCCAGGGCCCGGTGGCTGGGGGTGACCGGGGAGCGGAAGTAGGCGGCCAGGGTGCCCAGGGTGAGGTCGCGGACCTCGCTGCGGATCAGTCGGCGGGCGAGGGCGAGGGTGTCCACCGCCCGGTTGGGCAGGCGGCCGTAGCCGAGGCGCTCCGCGGCGGCGTTCAGGAACGAGAGGTCGAAGCGCACGTTGTGGCCGACCACCACCGAGTCGCCCACGAACTCGAGCAGGCTGGGCAGCACCTCCTCAACGGGCGGGGCCTCGATGACCATCGCCTGGGTGATGCCGGTCATGATGGTGATGAAGGCTGGGATCTCCTGCCGGGGGTTGACCAGGGTGTGGAACGTGCCGTCGGGTTCGCCGCCCTTGAACCGCAGGGCGCCGATCTCGGTGATGCCGCACCCGGTGGGGGAGCCTCCGGTGGTCTCGAGGTCGATGACGCAGAAAGGCACCTCGGCCAGGGAGGTGCCCAGATCGTCGAAGCAGCGTTGCACCGAAGGAGCCACGGCCCCGACCCTAGGGCGAACAGGTGTTCGCTGTCAATGAAGGGCGGGGGGCAGCGGCAGAGCAAGGCCCGGCAAGCTAAGGACGGTGGTACCGGCTCCTGAGATCCGGGGCGGCCTCAGTGGGTCATGTCCAGAGCGAAGCGCAGGGCGCGGTCGAGTTCGGCTTGCTTGACGACGTCCAGCTTTCCCAGCGGTTCGGAGTCCAGGATCGCCTTCGGGACGGCCATGATGGTGTCGCAGTTGATGACTCCGGGGTGGGAGAGGCCCTCGGCCCGGCCGACTTCGACCTCGGCGGGGATTCCGCGAATCGTGCGGGTGATGGCGGCGCACGCAATCGTGTGCAGCATTGGGATGACGGCCGTGCGGGTCAGGACACACACCGGGTGACGTCCGCTCGGCGGGTCCAGGTTTGCCCAGTAGATCTCGTTGCGGGCTACCACTCCGGCGCCGTCTCCGCCGCCGGGCGAGTAGCCGTGGCTACCCAGGCGGGATCCTGAGGCTGCCGCTGGTAAGCCGCGATCGTGATCTGCTCGGCCTCCAGCTCCCACGCCCGCTCCAGCAGGGCGAGAGCGGCTCTCCGCATGAGAGCGGACCGGCTCACCGCCAATCGTTCCGCCAACTCATCCAGGCGCGCCACGAGGTCGTCGTCGAGCTGCACCAGAACCTGTCTACGGGCCATGACCATATGGTAGAGCATATGGTACCGGGGAGGGAAATGGAAGGGCGGCAGGCGCGTGCTTCCCTTCCCCTGCCCCCTCCCATCCCCATGCGAGGGGGACTCGACTCACCCCTCCGGGGCGTACCGCTCCAGGAACTCGTAGATCTCGGCGGTGTCGGTGCCGGTCACGCCGGACGGCAGGGCGGCCAGGACGTGGCTGTGACTGATGGGTGAGGCCCAGGCCCAGCCATCCCAGCGGGCGGCGAGGCGGCGGCCGGGCCGTCGGCAGCAGGGCCCGTCCGGGCAGTTGGAGGCCGAGCGGCGCTCGGTGTCGCCGCCCCGGAAGTAGTGGGCATCCCCGGCCTCGCAGCCCACCGTCACCGCGTGGTGTGGCTGGCGGTCGGCTTCCACGTGGGTGGCGCACCAGAACTCGCCGTGGGGAGTGGTGGTGTGCTGGTAGTGGATGGCAAAGACGTCTTCGCTGTGGAAGACCTGGCGAGTGCCCCACTCCCGGCACAAGCGCTCTCCCTCGACCGCCCCGTCGGGGGCGGTGGGGAAGGGCACCCCGTTGTTCTCGTACGCCTTCCAGATGGTGCCCTGGGCGTCGGAACGCACGAAGTGCACCGGCAGGTCGAGGCGCCGGGTCGCCAGGTTGCAGAAGCGGTGGGCGGCCATCTCGTAGGACACGTAGAAGACTTCCTTGAGGTCTTCCACCGAGATGTCGCCGTCGGCCTTCGCCTCTTCGAGCAGGGCGAGGGCGGCCTCCTCGGGGACCAGCACGGCCCCGGCGAAGTAGTTGGCCTCGGTGCGCTGGCGCAGGTAGCCGGCGTAGTCCTCGGGGTCGGGGTGCCCCAGGGCGAAGTGACCCAGGGTCTGGAGGATCACCGACCGCGCCTCACGGGTGCGCAGCACATCCCGCTGGCGGATGTATATGACCCGGTCCCGCAGGTCGCTGACCGAACGCGCCGAGGCAGGAACATCGCGCACCTGCTGCACAGTGAAGCCGAAGTGGGCCACCAGGTCGGTGAGGGTGCGCTGCGCTACGGCGCCGGTCCCGGGGTAGCCGGCCGTGCGCAGCGCCTCGGCGGCCATCTTCTCGACCTCTTCGAAGTAGTTGTCGCGGCGGCGCACCTCCTCCCGCCACTCGGCGGCGGCCTGCCTGGCCTCCTGGACGGTGGGGGTGGAGGGGGCGCAGGCTCGCTTCAGTTCGGCATACAGGCCCACCAGGTGCTCCAGGGCGGCGTCGGGAAGGGAGGCCGTAGCCTTCAGCGGCGGCAGGTGGAGACGCTCGTACAGGGGCTCGGTCTGGGCGCGCTCCAGGGCCACCTCGAGACGGGAGCGCCTATCGGGCGGGTCGGCGCGCAGGAGATCGGCGGCGCGCACGTCGAGCGCCTGCGCCAACTGCTCGACGAACTGCGGCCGCGGCTCGCGCTTGCCGCTCTCCAGCATCGAGAGGAAGGAGGCCTGTTTGCCGACGCGATCACCCAACTGGGCCAGGGTCAGGTTTCGCAGGCGGCGGTAGTGCCGCAGGCGCTTGCCGAAGACGAGCGGGTCGAACCAGAAGCCCTCTTCCACCATGGTGCCTCCTGTGAACCGGGTGCCATTCTTGCACAACAGGAGAGCGCCTCGGCCGTTCGGCTAGAAGCAGCGGGGTTCTTCACGAACCGTGCGGTGGGCGGCGATCGGCGGAGGCTGCGGCACGCTGGCGCACCGCTTCGAACAGGACGATGCCGGCGGCCATGGCGGCGTTGAGGCTGTCCACCGTGCCCGGCATGGGGATGAGCAGGCGCTGGGTGGCGTTCTCCAGCCAGGCGGTCGAGAGCCCGTACTGCTCGCTGCCCACCACCAGGGCGACCGACCCGGTGAGATCGGCATCCCAGTAGGGGTCGGCCGCCGACGGGGTGGTGGCCGCGGTGCGGATTCCCTGGTCTTGCAGCCACGCTATGGCCGACGGGGTGTCCGCCACGGCCAGCGGCAGGGAGAAGAGGGTTCCCAGCGAGGCCCGCACCACGTTGGGGTTGAAGGGGTCGGTGGTGGGGTCGCACACGATGAGCGCGGCCGCCGCGGCGGCTTGGGCGGTACGCATCATGGTGCCGAGGTTCCCCGGCTTCTCGATGCCCTCGACCACCAGCAGCAGGGGATCGGGGGGCAGGTCGAGGTCGTCCAACCGGGTAGGGAACTGGCGGGCCACGGCGAGGAGGCCCTCGGGGCGATCCCGGTAGGAGGCCTTGCGGAAGGGGGCCTCTGCCGCCTCGACGATCTCGGCGTCCCGGGCTCGGGCGGCGGCGACCAGACCCGGTTCGTTCTTGCCCAGATAGAGAGCAGGGCAGCACCAGACCTCGGTCAGGGCTACCCCTCCGGCAACGGCTCTCTGTATCTCGCGGTAGCCCTCGATGAGAAAGAGGCCGCGACGATCGCGCTCCCGTCGCTCCCGAAGGCGAACGAGCCCCTTCAGTCGGGGGTTGGAAGTGCTGGTGATGGTCTCGGCCGGGGCGGGGGGCACTCTCTCACCGTAGCCGCCCGGTGCGCGGCCGGGGCATCAGCCCGGCTCGGCCACCGGGCGGCGGGAGCGCCGGAAGCGCCAGGTGAGGATGAGCAAGGTAACGGCGGTCAGCGGGATGACGAACAGCAGCATCACGCGCCCGAAAGCGGGCAGGGCGGCGTGCTGCTCGGCCTGGAGGACGAGATAGGCGGTGTAGGCGGCGTAGTAGCCGAGGAGCAGGGTGCCCTCGCCGCGCGAGATGTTGTGGCCGATGAAGAGGATGGGCAGGCAGGCCAGGCTCACCCCGAGCATCACCGGCAGGTCGAAGCGGAGCACCGCCGGGGCCACCGCCACCGGCTCCGGTGCCAGCAATCCGCCCAGGCCCAGCACCGCCAGCAGGTTGAACAGGCAGCTGCCCACCGCGTTGCCCACGGCGATGTCGCGCTCCCCCCGGATGGCGGCCACCAGGGAGGTGGCCACTTCGGGCAGGCCGGTGCCGGCGGCCACGATGGTGAGGCCGATCACCAGGCTGCTCACCCCCAGGGCGGTGGCCACTTCCACGGCCCCGTCGACCAGCCAGCGCGCCCCCAGGACCAGCAGGCCCAGGCCGGCGAGCAGCAGTGCCACGTCGAGCAGGGTCCGGCGGGTCGAGCGGGGGCGGGCCCCGTACTCCCTCTCGTACTCGGCGGCCACCTCGACGGTCTCCCGGCGCCCGCGCCGCACCGCATAGACGGTGTAGGTGAGGATCCCGGCGAAGAGGATCGCCCCATCGAGGCGGCCGAGGCCGCCGTCGAGGGCCAGCACCAGCACCAGGCCGCCCGCCCCGATCATCAGGGGCACCTCGAGCCTGACCAGGCGCTGGCTCACCACCAGCGGCACCACCAGGGCCGACGCCCCCAGCACGAAGAGCAGGTTGAAGATGTTGCTGCCGACCACATTGCCCACGGCGAGGTCGGCCTTGGCGGTGAAGGCGGCCTGCAGGGTGACCGCCCCCTCGGGGGCGCTGGTGCCGAAGGCCACCACGGTGAGGCCCACCACCAGCGGGGAGATGCCCAGGGCCCGCGCCAGGCCGGAGGCTCCCCGCACCAGGGCCTCGGCTCCGACCACCAGCAGGGCGAAGCCGGCGATGAAGAGGACCAGGGTCAGGGTGTCCAACGCGTCCTCATCTCCCCGTGGCGCCCGGCAGGACCTGAGGCGAGGGCGTTCCCGGGGGCACCCCCGGGCCGGCCTGGGCGGGCCCGGCTTGCAGGTGCAGCGGCACCAGCCCCGACCATCCGGGGCCGTCCCGGTCGGCCTCGTCCTCCACTGCAGGCCCGGAGCGCATCCGCAGCGAGCAGGCCGTCACCTCGACCGCAACAACGGCGGTGGCGGCGACCTCCTCGGGGCGGGGGCGGCGGCCCGTCTCCCAGACCCCGGGGGTGACCCGGTCGGTGATGGCCCGCAGGGCGGCCTCGACCTCGGCGGGATCCTCGACGGCGCGCCCCCTGCCCCGGCAGAGCACCGAGCGGTAGTTGAGGGCGGTGTGGCAGGCGCTGCGGGCTACCGCCACCCCGTCGAGCAGCACCACGCTGATGCTCACCGGCTCTCCCGAGGCGGCGGCGCCGATGACCCCGCCGGCGGGGGAGCCGTGGAAGTAGAGCGTGGTGCCGAGGCGGGCGTGGAGGGCGGGCAGCAGCCGCGGCTCCCCGGCCTCCACGAAGGCGAGGTGGCATATGGGGGCGGCGTCGAGGACGGCGGCCGCCGCCTCCCAGTCCGCCATGCCGGGGTCGGGCATGAGCACAGGCTACCGGCCCGGGCCGGGCTGCCCGGGATCACGGGATATGCTCGCCCCGTGAGCGCGGGAGCGGGCGAGGCGGCCGGGCTGCCGGCCGGGGTGACGTTGCGGCCCCTGGCGGGCGGGGACGACCTGGCCGCCTGCTTGGAGGTGCAGCAGGCGGTGTGGGGCAACGACCCGCGAGAACTGGTTCTTCCCATCGTTCTCGAAGCCACCTTGCGCGCCGGGGGCTTGCTGGGCGGGGCCTGCGACGAGGCGGGCCGCCTGCTGGGGTTCGTGTACGGGATGCCCGCGGCGCGCGACGGGCGCCTGGCCCACTGGTCGCACCTCCTGGCGGTGCGCCCCGAGGCCCGGCGCCTGGGCCTGGGCCTGGCGCTGAAACACTGGCAGCGGGCCCGCCTGCGGGAGCAAGGGGTCGAGCGGGCTTACTGGTCCTACGACCCGCTGCTGGCGGGAAACGCCCACCTCAACCTGAACCTGCTGGGCGCCCGGGTGGTGGAGTACGTGCAGGAGATGTACGGGGGCGAGGTGCAGGGCACCGCGGGGTCGGACCGGCTCATCGTGGAGTGGGTGCTGGTCGCCCCGGCCGGGACGGCGCCGGCGCCGCCTCGCGAGGTGGTGGGCCTGGAGACCGCAGCCCTGCCCGAGGCCGGTCCGATCGGGGTGGCGGTGCCGGGGGACTTCTCCGCCCTGTCCGCGGGCGACCCCGTCCTGGCGGGGCGATGGCGGGCGGCCACCCGCCGCGCCTTCACCCACTACCTGGCGAGGGGCTTCTGCGTCGCCGGCTTCCGGCGCGGCGACCCGCCGCTGTACGTGCTGGAGTCGGGGACATGATCACCGTCACCCGCCTGGTGCTGCGCGAGATCGCCCTCACCTTGCGCGAGCCGTTCCGCACCTCCTCCGGCCTCACCCACCAGCGGCGCATCCTGCTGGTGGAAGCGGAGAACGCCGAAGGGGAGGCAGGCCGGGGGGAGTGCGTGGCCGAGGAGTTCCCGGCCTACTCGGCGGAGACGGTGGACACCGCCTGGTTGGCCCTCACCCGGTGGGCGGCGCCGGTGGTCCTGGGCCGCCGTTTCGCCGGGCCCGAAGAGGTGGGGCCGGCCCTGGAGCGAGCCTTCCGGGGGCATCCCATGGCCAAGGCGGCGGCGGAGATGGCGGTCTGGGACCTGGCGGCACGGGAGCAGGGCATCTCCCTGGCCCGCCTGCTGGGGGGCACCCGGGAGCGGGTGGAGATGGGCATCTCCCTGGGCATCCAGGCCACGCCGGAGGCGCTGGCTTTCCGGGCCCGGGAGGCGGTGGCCGAGGGCTACCGGCGGGTGAAGGTGAAGGTGGCCCCGGGTGAGGACGTGGCCTTTGCCGAGGCAGCCCGGGAGGCGGTCGGCGCGGGCTTCCCCCTCTCCCTGGACGCCAACGCCGCCTACACCCTGGATGACCTTGGAGTGCTGCAGGCCCTCGACGCCCTGCACCCGGCGATGCTCGAGCAGCCTTTCGACCCCGACGACCTCACCGGCCACGCCCGGCTGCAGGCGGCCATCGAAGCGCCGGTGTGCCTGGACGAGTCGATCACCTCGGCGGCGCGGGCGGCCGACGCCATCTCGCTGGGGGCGGCGCGGGTGATCAACATCAAGGCCGGCCGGGTGGGGGGCCACGCCGCCGCCCGGCAGATCCACGACCTGGCCCGGAGCCGCGGTATCCCGGTGTGGTGCGGCGGCATGCTGGAGAGCGGGATCGGGCGGGGGCACAACGTGGCCCTGGCCTCGCTGCCCGGCTTCACCCTGCCCGGCGACCTGAGCCCCAGCCGCCGCTACTGGGAGCGGGACATCGTGGACCCGGAGTGGACCATGGAGGAGGGGACGCTGCGGGTGCCTCTCGACCGGCCTGGCATCGGGGTCGAGGTGGACCGGGACCTGATCGAGTCGCTGACCACGCGGCGCGAGGAGATCGGTCCGGGAGAGGCGCCCTAGCAAGGGGACCCTCGCCCAGGGTGCGGTTGGGGGTTACAAGTGCTGGGCGGTTTCGGGTTCTGACTGCCTCGCATCCGGGGGCAGGGCGTTTCGGCTACTTGTCGCTGTCGTGCCGGAGGGCAGTCTCGATGGTCCCGATGGGCAGGAACATCTGCGTGGTGGGTGCGGCGCCGCCCTGGATCTGTCCGGACTCTGTCGGCACGACCTGGAACCCGAACGTGGCGTAGTAGCCGACGGCCTCAGCCTTGGCATCGATGACCACGCCCACACAGCCATACTGATCGCGCAGCCCGAGGGCTTGCTGCAGGACCGTCGCGAGCAGGAGGCTTCCGATGCCGCGGTGTTGGTGCTCCTCTGCTACCGCGAGCCTCGCCAGCCGGAGGATCGGCAGTGGGTAGTGGGGGAGTCGACGTCGCAGATCGCTGGGGAGTTCGCTGCTGGTGATGTGGCCTGGAGCCGACGCCGCGTAGCCGACGATCTCCCCGTTGAGTACGGCGACTTGCACGCGGGACAGCCCGCGTCGCGAGTGCTGGCCGGCGTAGTCGCGGAAGTAGCGATCCAGATCGGGGTGGCCGCAGGAGAAGGCGCGGCGATCGTCGGCCGCTTCTAGGTTGCGGACGATGGTCCCCTGCGGGAAGAGGGGTCTCAAGCGGCGCTATCCGATCCGGCGACTGATCCCGCCGGGCAACTCAGGCATCTCGCAGTTCGCGCAGGCTGGGGGTGGGCTCCGGGGGCTGCTCGATCAGATTCGCAACGGAGCGCATCGTGCTGGAACTGACAACAATGCCCGTGGGGGCCAGCAGTTCAGCGACATGGCGCAGCCCCTCATCCAGTTGCGGAGCCTTCTGCGCGACGTACGCCTGAACGGCCTCGGCAACGAGCGCTTTCTTGGTCACGCCGAGGAGACGGGCGGCATGGGTGATGCGGTCGTCGGTGTCCTGGTCGACTCGGATGGGGGAAGTCATGTCGGGCTCCTAGGTTCAGTGGCATTGTAGCATAGGCTACAGGAACGCAGCAAGGCGGAAGACGCTTCGCTCCGCGGAGCTCAGCAGCCGTTCGAATCCAGGTTCAGGGTGTATCCCAGAACGAGGAAGGCCGCGCGGGACCTGACCTAGTCAACCCATCTTCAGGTAACAGATTCGCGCCGCAGCCCACGCTGGCGTGACCTCACTCGGGAACCCGACGGGTTCGGGCTGGGGTACGGACCCCCTCCTCCTCGAAGACCCGGGGACTCCTCCCTGGAGGGGGAGAACAGGAACGGACGGGGGGTGTGCTTGGTAGACGTCATCCCAGAGCAGTGGTCTCTTGCCGGACGGGTCCGCACCGCGGCCGACCCCGGCGGCCCGCTGAGGGCTCAGGTCACCCGGCCGCCGGGGGCGTAACCCCGGTAGGCCCCGCTTTCCAGAGCGGTGGCCAGGGCCTCCACTGCATCCCACACCTCGGTGTAGGTGGTGTACAGGGGCGAGACCGCCAGGCGCAGGGTGTCGGGCGGGCGGAAGTCGGCCACCACCCCGCCTTCGGCCCGCAGCCAGCGGCTCAGGGCGAGGCCTTCGGGGTGGAGCAGCGCCAGGTGCGAGCCGCGGCGCTCCGCCGGTCGCGGGGTGCCCAGGCCCACCCCGAGGGGAGCCAGGCGGTCGTCGTAGAGGGCCAGCATCATCCCGGTGGCGGCGAGGCTCTTGGCCCGCACTGCGGGGAGGCCGGCCTCGGCCACCAGATCGATGCCCGCCCCGGCGGCGGTCAGCCCCAGCACCGGTATGGAGCCCACCAGGAAGCGGGTGAGCCCGGGGGCCGGGCGGAAGCCCGCTTCGAAGGCGAACTGGTCGGCGTGCCCGAACCACCCCCACAGCGGGTTGCGCAGGCGCTCCTGGAGGTCGCGGCGCACGTACAGGAAGGCCGGTGAGCCGGGCCCGCCGTTGAGGTACTTGTAGGTGCAGCCCACGGCGAGGTCGGCGCCCGCCGCGGCCAGGTCGATGGGCACCACCCCTACCGAGTGGCTCAGGTCCCACAGCATCAGCGCCCCGTGGGCGTGGACGACGGCGGTGATCGCCCCCAGGTCGGCCAGGGCGGCGGAGCGGTAGGCGGCGTGGGAAAGGCAGACCAGGCCCACCCCGTCGTCGAGGGCGGCCGCCACGGCCTCCACCTGCGGGCCGGCGACCGGGTCGCCGTCGATCAGGCGCAGTTCCCCGCCCCGTTCGGCGGCGAGGCCGGCCAGCACGTAGCGGTCGGTGGGGAAGTTGGCGGCGTCGGTGACCAGGGTGCGGCGGTCGGGGTAGGCGTCGAGCACGGCCCCCGCCAGGCGGTGCAGGTTGGCCGAGGTGGAGTCGGCCACGATGACCTCGTCGGCGGCGGCGCCGAGGAGCGGCGCCAGGCGGGCCCCGACCCGCTGGGGCAGGTCGATCCACTCCTCCCAGGCCTCCACCAGCCGTCCGCCCCAGTCGTCCTCGACGAGACGCCGCAGGGTCTCCGCAGTGGCCCGGGGCAGGCGGCCCAGCGAGTTGCCGTCGAGGTAGATGGGCCCGCCTTCCGGGATGACGAAGCGGTCCCGGAACTCGCCGAGCGGGTCCGCCCGATCCAAGGCTTGGGCGTCTGCCCGGGTCGTCATCGCAGGCACTCGTACAGTGCGGCGACCAGCGCCCCGGCCCGGGTGACCTCCCCCGGTGCGGCATGATGGAGTTGGTTGGGCACGTAGCCCACCGCCACCCGGTGGGCGGGGTCGGCGAAGCCCACCGAGCCGCCCAGGCCGCCGTGGCCGAAGGCGGCGGGGCTGGGCCCGAAGTCGGCGTACGGCGTGGGCAACTGGTAGCCGAGGCCGTAGCGGGTTTCGTACAGCAGCACCAGGTCCGGCCCCCGCCGGGCTTCGGCGGCATGGCGGGCGACGGACTCCTCCGAGACGACGCGGACCCCGTCACGGGTACCGCCGTCGGCCAGGGCGTCGTACATCGCGGCCAGGGCGCGAGCGTTGCCGATGCCCCCGCCCGAGGGGAACTCGGCGGCCCACATCTCCTCGCGGTTGAAGAGGCCGGCCAGATGAGAGATGCCGGTCTCGGTGATGAAGTGGGCCCGGCCGGTGAGGGTGCTGGGGTGGAACTGGGCCAGGTAGGCGGCCAGCAGCGGATCGGTGGCCGGGGGAGCATCGATCAGCCGGGCCACCCGGTCGGCGAGGTGAGGCGGCAGCCCGATGTGGAACTCCAGGCCGAGGGGCCGGGCGACCAGTGCGGCGAAGGCGGCTCCCAGGGTGGACCCGGTGGCGCGGCGCACCACCTCGCCCAGCAGCAGGCCGAAGGAGACCCCGTGGTAGCCGTGCGCCGTCCCCGGCTCCCAGGCGGGGGCGGCGGCGGCAAACGAGGCGGCCACGGCGTCGAGGTCGAGCCACCAGGAAGTGTCGCCTACGACGGCGTCGTAGCCGGGGAAGTCGATGACCCCCGCGGTGTGGGTGAGGAGGTGGCGGAGGGTGATGTCGTCCTTGCCGGCGGCGGCGAACTCCGGCCAGTAGTCGGCCACCCGGCGGTCGAGGTCCAGTGCCCCCTGCTCGGCGAGGGCCTGCACGGTCAGGGTGGTGGGCCCTTTGGTGGTGGAGAAGACCGGCGCCATGGTGCTCGCTTCCCAGGGGACGCCGGGGCGGGCCTCACCGCCCCATAGATCGGCGACCGGTGCTCCCGCGACGAAGGCGGAGAAGGCGGCGCCCACCTCGCCGCGCCCGACGAAGTTGGCGGCGAAGGCCTCGGCCACGGGTTCGAACCCCGGAGCCACCGACCCCCGGACCGCCCCGCTCATGAGGCGGGGGCGGCGAGGCCGCAGGCGGCGGCCAGGTCGGCGGCGCGGTGGGTGCTCTCCCAGGAGAAGGTGCCTTCGCCCGCCTCGCCGGGGGTGCGCCCGAAATGGCCGTGGAAGGAGGCCGGTTCGAAGATGGGGCGGCGCAAGCCGAGGTACTCGATGATCCCGCCCGGGGTGAGGGGGAAGGCCTCACGGATCACCGCCTCGATGCGCTCCTCGGGCACGGCCTCGGTGCCGGAGCAGTCCACCGACACCGAGGTGGGGGCGGCCACGCCGATGGCGTAGGAGAAGTGCACCTCGCACTCGGCGGCCAGCCCGGCGGCGACCACGTTCTTGGCCACGTGGCGGGCCATGTACGAGGCGGAGCGGTCGACCTTGGTGGCATCCTTGCCGGAGAAGGACCCGCCGCCGTGGGGCGCCCAGCCGCCGTAGGTGTCCACGATGATCTTGCGCCCGGTGAGGCCGGTGTCGGCCGCCGGCCCGCCGAGGCAGAAAGGGCCGCCGGGATTGACGTGCACCACGATGCCGTCGTGCCACCAATCGCCCAGAGCGGGCTTGAGGATCCGGGCGGCGACCTCATCCGCCAGTTCGGGCTGGCGCCGGTTCCACTCCGGGGCGTGCTGGGTGGAGAGCACCAGGGCCTCGACTTCCAGAGGGCGTCGCCCCTCGTAGGCCACGGTCACCTGCGCCTTGGCATCGGGCCGCAGCCCGGGGATGAGGCCCTGCACCCGGGCCGCCGCCTGGCGGGCTACCAGGCGGTGCGAGAGCACCAGGGGCAGCGGCATCAACTCGGGGGTCTGCCGGGTGGCGTAGCCGATCATCATCCCCTGATCGCCGGCCCCGAGCTCCCCGTCGCCGTCGACGGCCCGGGCGATGTCGGGCGACTGGCGGCGTAAGTAGAGGTGCAGGCGGGCCCGTGCCGGGTCGAAGCCGCTGTCCCAGGAGTCGTAACCCACGGCGGCGAGGGTGCGGCGCACCAGGCGGCGCAGGTCGCCGCGGGAGGGAGCGGGTGAGGCGCTGACTTCGCCGGCGACGATGACGCGGTGCCCGCTGACCAGGGTCTCGCAGGCCACCCGGGCGGGCGGGTCGGCGGCCACGACGTGGTCGAGGACGGCGTCGGCGAGGCGGTCGGCCACCTTGTCGGGATGACCCATGGAGACCGACTCTGAGGTGAAGGTGCGGCGGCGCGCGGCTATGGCAGAGGTCCCTTCCGGTCGGCGGCGAGGATAGCCGCCCGAGGTGGGATCCGGCCCGGAGGTGCGCCGGCCTCCCCCGCGGGGAGGAGTTCAGCCTCCCGCCGCCCAGTTGGGGGCATCGAGCAGCAGGTCGCGCGCCGCGGCCGGGCCCCAGGACCCGGCGGGGTAGGCGTGCACCGGGAGATCAGAATCCAGCAGAGGCTGGTAGAGACGCCACGACTCCTCGACCTCGTCGGCGTGCACGAAGAGGGTCTGGTCTCCCTCCACCACGTCGAGCAGGAGGGTTTCGTAAGCCTCGGGCACCCGGCCGAAGGCCTCGGCATAGGCGAAGCGCAACGGCACGGTCCGCAGGCGAGAAGTGGGGCCCGGCTCCTTGACCTCGATCTCGAGCCGGAACCCTTCATCGGGCTGAAGGTCAAGGTAGAGCACATTGGAGTGGGCCACGCAGGGGTCGGAGCGGCCGTGGTAGAGGCACACCGGAGGGGGACGGAACGTCACCGCCACCTGGGTGAGGCGTTCTCGCATCCCCTTGCCCGTGCGGAGGTGGAAAGGGATGCCCTGCCAGCGCCAGTTGTCCACGAACAAGGTGGCGGCTGCGTAGGTGGGGGTGTTCGAGCCGGGGGCCACCCCATCGAGGTCGCGGTAGGCGGGGAGGGTGGGCGCGGTGCCCCCTCCCGCGGCGTACTGGCCCAGGACCACCGCCGCCGGGTCCAGAGGCCTGATGCTGCGCAGTACCTTCACCTTCTCCGCCCGCACCGCATCGGCGGCCATGGAGACCGGCGCCTCCATGGCCACCAAGGTCAGCAGCTGGGTGAGGTGGCTCTGCAGCATGTCGCGTATGGCCCCGGCTCCGTCGTAGTAGCGGCCCCGGGTACCCACTCCGGAGTCCTCGGCAACGGTGATCTCGACCCGGGCGACGCGGTCACGGTTCCACGAGGCCTCGAAGAGGGGGTTGGCGAAGCGGAACACCAGCAGGTTCTGCACCGTCTCCTTGCCCAGGTAGTGGTCGATGCGGAACACCTGGTCCTCGGTGAAGTGGTGGTGCACCAGTTCGTTCAAGGCGCCGGCCGTGGCCAGGTCGCTGCCGAAAGGCTTCTCGATCACCAGCCGGGTCCACCCCCGGGAGTGAGCCAGGCCGGCGGCGCCGAGGCCCGAGATGGCGGCCGGGAAGGCCTGCGGGGGCAGGGCCAGATACAGGACCCGGTTGCCGGGCAGGGAGTGCTGCGCCTCGAGGGCGGCGAGGCGGGAGGCCAGGGGACCGAAGTTCCCGTCGGCGGGCAGGGGAAAGTAGTGCAGGTGGCGGGAGCACCACGCGGCGGCGGCCTCGCCCCCGTAGCCCGCGGCGGTCAGCGCCTCTCGGGAGCGGCGGCGGAACTCCTCGTCCCCCAGGTCGCGGGTGCCTCCCCCCAGCACTACCGTTTCCAAGCCGTGGTCGGCGGAGAGGTGGTAGAGGGCGGGGAGCAGCTTGCGGGTGGCCAGGTCTCCCGTGGCCCCGAGCACGACGAAGGCGTGCGCGGCGGGGCGCGCCCTCATGAGCGCCTCGATTCTCCGGCCGCTCGGTTGGCTGCCACCCGGGGCTCTCCTGCTCGGCCGGCCCAGCGTACCGCCCGGGGGGCGCCACCCTCACGGCAGCGGAGGGATCTCCGCGGCGTACAGCCAGGCGTCGAACAGGGCGCCGAGGTCGGCGCCGCTGATCTCCTCGGCCAGGGCGATGAACTCGGGGGTGGACCCGTTGCCGTAGGCGTAGCGAGCGGCCCAGGCTCGCAGGATGGCGAAGAGGGTGTCGTCGCCCACTTCGACCCGCAGGGCGTGCAGAGTGAGGCCGCCCCGCAGGTAGACGCTGTAGTGGAACATCTCCCGTCCCGAAGGACCGGGATCCCCGGGAGCGGGATGCGGCGCCTCGGCCAGGAAGCCGTGGTTGCCGGTGATGGTGGCGTCGTAGGCCTCCCGTCCCAGGTCCCGCTCCACCCAGAGCCACTGGGCGAAGGTGGCGAAGCCCTCGTTCAGCCAGATGTCGTTCCAGGTGGCCGGGGTGACGCTGTTGCCGTACCACTGATGGGCCAGTTCGTGGGCCACGATCTCCTCGACGGTGGGCCGCCCGAAGCCGCCGGCGTGGGACTCCAGCACCTCGCGTCCGAACACGCACAGCGTCTGGTTCTCCAGGGCGCCGGGCAGTCCGGGGACGACGGCGTGGCCGTACTCGGCGAAGGGGTAAGGGCCGAAGAGGGCGACGTAGAAGTCGAGCATCTCGGGGACCCGCAACAGGGGGCCGGGCAGTTGGTCCCCCATGTCGGCGGGCAGGTAGTCGCGCAGCAGCACCCCACCGGGGCCTTCCTGCTCGATCAGAACCAGGTCGCCGATGACCACGGTGGCCAGGTAGGTGGCCATGGGCCGGTCCATCTCCCAGACGAAGATGGTGGCCTCCCCGGCGCCGGCCGTCTCGACCAGGGTGCCGTTGGCCGCCGCCGTCAGCCCGGAGGGGACGGTGAGGCGAAAGGTGAAGGCCGCCTTGTCGGAGGGGTGGTCGTTGCCCGGGAACCAGGTGCGAGCGGCGTCGGGTTCGGCGACCACATAGGTGATGTCTCCCGTGTCCACCCAGCCCAGCGGGAAGCCGAGGGTGAAGAGGTTCTCCGGGGTGCCGTGGTAGGCCACCGTGGTCACGAAGTCCTCGCCGGCGGGGATGGCGGCGTCGGGGCGGACGATCAACTCGGCCCCGTCTCGGGAATAGGCGGCCGGGGCCCCGTCGACGGCGACGGCGTCCACGGTGAGGCCCAGCAGGTCCAGGTGGAAGGCCTCCAGGCCGGAGGTGGCGGCGGCGGTGATGGTGGCCTCGCCCCGGATGAAGTTGTCCTCCGGGTCGACAACCAGGTCGAGCAGGTAGTGCTCTACGTCGTACCCGGCGTTGCCCAGCGTCGGGAAGTAGGGATCGCCCAGGCCGGCGAGGAGCGACGACGCCGTCCCGGCGGTGGAGGTGGTGGCCGGCGCGGTGGTGGCGGCGAAGGTGGTGGTGGTCGAGGAGGGCGCGGCCGTGGTGGTGGAGGCGGCGTCGGTAGTGGCCGGGGGACGGGTCGTGGCGAATGGCCCGGCGGCGTCGGAGCAGGCGGCGGCGAGCAACGCGCCGGCCAGCAGGGCGCGGAAGGGACTGAGGTTCATGGCGCCAGCCTACGGGAGAGGGTGGCACCGGGCCATAACGGCCCGCGGGGTCACTAAGTTGGCGCCGTGGATCCAATGGGAGAGCGCCTTTGCCGCCGCGCCCTCGAGGCAGCGGCCAAGGCCCTGCGCGATCTCGATGCCGATCAGGTGCCGGCGGACCTGCGGCGGGTGGCGGGCCGTCCGCTGCCGCTTCCCCCGCCGCTGGCCCTCTCGCTGCTCAAGGGGATCGATCGCTACGAGTGGCTGCGGGAGAAGGCTCTGGAGGCCTGGCCCGACGCCGACGTCAAGGCCGCCGGGCCCGACCAGGCCTCGGCCCTTCTGCTGCTCCGGCCCCCGGGGTGGGTAGCGCGCCTCCTCGCTCTGGCCGCCGGGGCGGGCGGCGACGAGTCCCGGGAGGCGGAGGACGAACTGGCGGGTCGTCTGGCAGCCGCCGAGGCCGAGGCCGCCGAGTGGAAGAAGCGGGCCCGGGCCGAGCGGGAGGCGGGCCTCCTGGCCCAGCGCGCCGCCGAGGCGGCCCTGGCGGAGGAGCGCGCCGCGAGGAAGGCGGTGCAGGCGACCAGCGCCCGAGCCGACGGGGTGCTCGAAGCCGAAGCGGGACGGTGGCGCGCCGCGTGGCAGGAGGCCGGAGCGGAGCGGGACGCGGCCCGCGGCGAGTTGCGGCGCCTGCGAGAGGGCCTGGCGGAGGAGAAGCGCCGCCGGGCGGCGGCCGAGGCGGCGCTGGCCGAAGGGGTCGGCACGACGCGGTGGGCCGACGATCCGCTCTCTATGGCGGCCCATCTCGACTGGACGGCAGGGGTAGCGCGCCTGCCCGGCGCCGCCACTGCCGAAACAGGCGGCGGGCCGGAGGACCTGCTGCGGCTTCCCGAGGGGGTGAGGCCCGACCGCAGGGAGGCAGTCGGCTGGCTGGTGGCCCGGACCGAGGCCACCGCGGTCCTGGTCGACGGGTACAACGCCGCCTTCAAACTGGCGGCGAAGACCGATCCGGCGGCGGCGCGCCACCGTCTGCTGATGGTCCTCGCCCGGTTGCAGCAAGTGGCCCGGGGGCCTATGAGGGTCCTGGCGGTGTTCGACTCCGGCCTGGGCCCGGTGGCCGAGGCCCCCACCGCCGGGCCGGTGGAGGTTCGGTTCACTGCGGGGGAAGGCGGGGCCGACGAGGAGATCGTTCGTCTGGCCGCCGGGCTCGCCGGGGCTCGGGTGGTGGTGAGCAGCGACCGGGCCGTGCGGGAAGCCTCGGAGAGCGCCGGGGTGGTGTCGCTGTGGTCCGAGGCGCTGCGCGACTGGTCTCGCCGGCGGTGAGGGGGGAGCCGCCGCCGGATCGGCCGATTCTGTCGCAGTCGCTCCCTATGTTGACCAAGTGAGGGCCGCGAGGGCCGCCGGCGACGAAGGAGGTGCCATGCTCATCGACTGCAACGAGTGCGCCGCCCAGCACACCGCGGTGTGCCGGGACTGCGTGGTTACCCACCTGCTCTCTGAAGTGTCCGGCTTCGTCGAGGTCGATGGGGAGCAGGCCGCTGCCCTCGAGACACTGGCCGGGTGCGGCCTGGTTCCTCAACTCCGCCTCGTGCCGCGGGCGGCCGCCGGCTGAGCGCTCCTACCCTGGTGGGGTGGATCTGGTTGCCGTCTTGCGCGCTGCCGCCGCCCGCGCCGGACTGGCCGCGGTGGGCTTCACATCGGCGGCGCCGTTCCCCGAGACCCTCCGGGACATGGGGCAGCGGGTGGCCGGCGGGCTCCACGGCAGGATGAGGTTCGGCTACGCCGACCCGGCCCGAGCCACCAACCCGCGGGCGTCCTTTCCGTGGGCAGAGTCGCTGGTGGTGGCGGCAGCGGGCTACCTCCCGGCGGCAGGCAGTCCCGGGCCGGCGTCGCCGGGGACGGGCAAGGTGGCTCGCTTCGCCACCGGCGATCACTACCGCCCGCTGCGGGCGGCGCTCGGTGCTCTGGCCGCCGTCCTGGAGTCGGCCGGCCACCGGGCGGCCCTGCTCTGCGACGACGCCCGCCTGGTGGACCGGGCGGCCGCCGTCCGGGCGGGAATCGGGTGGTGGGGCAAGAGCACCATGGTGCTCGCCCCGGGGCAGGGGCCCTGGCTGCTGCTGGGGAGTGTGGCCACCGATGCCGTCCTCCGTCCCGACGTTCCGATGGCTCGGGGGTGCGGCACCTGCACCGCCTGCCTGCCGGCCTGCCCCACGGGGGCCCTGGTGGCCCCGGGGGTGCTCGACGCCCGGCGCTGCCTGGCCCACCTGATGCAGGCGCCGGGGGCGATCCCGCGGGAGTGGCGCCGGGCCATGGGCGACCGCCTCTACGGCTGTGACGCCTGCCTGGAGGCCTGCCCGCCCGGGGGGCGGGCCCTGCGGGCGGCGGGGGGGCGGGGCGAAGGGCGGGTTGCCCTGATCGAGATGCTGCGGATGAGCGACACCGACTTGCTTCGCCGCTTCGCCCACTTCTACCTGCCGGGACGGCAGCCCCGCTACCTGCGGCGCAACGGCCTGGTGGCCCTGGGGAACGCCGGGGGAGAGGGAGCGATCGAGGCGGCGGCGGCGTTCCTGGTGAGCCCCGACCCCCTCCTGCGGGCCCACGCCGCCTGGGCCCTGGGCCGGCTGGGGGGCAGTGAGGCGCAGGTAGCGCTGCGGGCGGCGGCCCGTGGCGAGGCCGACCCGGCGGTGCGCCGGGAGATCGAGGCCGCTCTCGCCGACGAAGCCCCCGGGCGCGGTAGCGTGCCCTGATGCTGCTGGTCGCCGACGTCCACGGCAACTTCGACGCTCTGGCCCGGGTTGCCCGGCGGGGAGAGGCGCTGGTGGTGCTGGGCGACTTGCTCAACCTGGTCGACTACCGGAGCGGGGAGGGACTGCTCGCCGATCTGCTGGGCCGGGACCTGGTGCTCGAGGTCCTCGAGCAGCGGCGGCGCGCCGGGCACGGGGCGGCCCGGGAGCGCTGGCGAGCCTTCGTCGCCGGGCGGGAGGAGGAGACCCGGGCGCGCTTCGAGTCCCTGGTCGAGGCGGTCTACACCGACCTGGCGAGGGCCCTCGAGGGCGCCGATGCCTACGTCACCTACGGCAACACCGATCACCCCGACCTGCTGCGGCGGTGCCTGCCGGCCGGGGTGCGGTACGTCGACGGCGATGTGGTGGAGATCGAAGGGCGGCGGGTGGGCATCGTCGGCGGTGGGCCCTCCCGGCTGGGAGTGCCGGGCGAGGTGCCGGAGGAGAGCCTGGCGGCGCGGCTGGCCGGCCTCGGCGCGGTGGACGTGCTCTGCACCCATGCCGCCCCCGCCGTGGCGCCGCTGAGCCGTGACGTCATCGGCGGGCGCAGCAAGGGGTCTCCGGCCATCCTGGACTACCTGCTCGCCTGCCGCCCGGCCCGCCACTACTTCGGGGATGTGCATCAGCCACAAGCCCTGTCCTGGCGGGTAGGCGACACCCTGTGCTGCAACGTCGGCTTCTTCCGTCTGACCGGACGGGCGGTGCGCCTTGGCTGAGATCGACCTGGAGCGCCTGGCGGCCGGCTACGCCCACCGGCGCGGCGGCGAGGCGGCCCGGGCCCGGGCGGCCCGGACGGCGAAGCGCGCCGGTCTGGGTCCCGGGGCGGTGGCGGTCGACGTGGGGGGCGGCCGGGGCGACCACGCCGCCGTCTTCGCCGCCATGGGGGCGCGGGCGGTGGTGGTCGACCGCTCTCCGGCGATGGCCGGGGCGGCGCGCCGCGGCGAGGTGGCGGCGCTGGTGGGGGACGGCAGGCAATTGCCGCTGGCGGACGGGGCCGCCGACCTGCTCTACTTCCATGTCTCGCTGCAATACGGCGGCTGGGAGCAGATGCTCGGCGAGGCGGCCCGGGTGCTCCGCCCCGGGGGCCTGCTGGCCGCCTGGACCTTCGCTCCAGGCCATTTCCGCCAGAGCCTGCTGGCGCGGTGGTTCCCCTCGATCGCGCCCCTGGACGAGGCCCGCTTTCCGCCCCCCGATCTGGTTGAAGCTCGCCTGTGGGCGCTCGGGATGCGGGAGGTGCACCAGATAGCCGAAACCGAGTCGGTGTCCCGATGTGCCGGCGACTGGGAGGCGGCGGTAAGGGGGGGATTTGTCAGCACGCTGCAGCTGCTGCCCCCGGGTGAGTTGGAGTCGGGTCTCGCCCGCTTCCGAAAGGAGCACCGCGACCCCGGCGAGGTGCTGCAGTACCGGCTGTGGTATCGCGGCGTGCTGGGGTGGAAGCCGGGAAGAGAGGGGGGCGGTGTCCCGGGGGGCTCCCGGTGACGCGGCGGAGGCCCGCCGGGGAGCGGGCCTCCGCAGGTACGTCGCTCTGAGGGAGGGATGGTCAGGAGGCGACGTCCACCTTGACCTTGCGGGGAAGGACTTCGGGCCGCCGGGGGATGATCACGCTGAGCAAGCCGTTCTCCGACTTGGCGGTGATCTCCTCGGCGTTCAACCCTTCAGGCAGGACGAGAGTGCGCCTGAACTCGCCGGTGAAGATCTCACGGCGGTGGTAGCCCCCGAGTTCCTCGGTTTCCTCGAACTGCCGTTTGCCGCTGATCGTCAGGGTGCGGTCCTCGACGGTGATGTCGACCTCTTCGGGCTTGACCCCGGGGAGTTCGACCCGGATGACCAGGTCCTTCTCGCGGTCGAAGGCATCGATGCGGGGGGCCCAGGTCGGGGTGGCGGCAACGCCGCGCTCGAAGAGACGATCCATCTCGCTGAGCAGCGAGAAGGGGTCGAAGCGAACCAGATCCATGTCGTATACCTCCTCTTGTCTGCTGCTTATGCAGAAGCATAGACATAAACCTGCTATATCTCAACTCATATTCCCTATACATGATTCTCGTCTTTCCCCGGCGTCGGAGTCCCGGACAGGACGGTTGCCGGCCCGAGCGGACGGAAGGTGGCACTATGGCCCCATGGGCGAGCGCGCCGGCAGGGAGGGCGGGCAGTGGCGGTGATCGCGGTGGACTGCGGCGGCACCAACCTGGTCTTCGGGGTGTTCGACGAGTCCGGCGGCGGCGACCCGGCGGGGGTGCGCCCGGCGCCGGCCCGGGCCGGCGCCATCCCGGAAGCGGTCGTCGCCGCCATCTCGCCGCTGCTCGGCCCGGAGGTGTCCGCGGTGGGGATCGGCTGCGCCGGTCTGGTGGATCACGTGAACGGGCGCCTCGTGTGGAGTCCGCACGCCTCCGGCCCTGCGGTGCCCCTCGGCCCGGAAGTGGCGAGGGCGACCGGCCTCCCGGTGTTGGTGGACAACGACGCCAACCTGGCCGCCCTGGCCGAGGCGCGTCTGGGGGCGGGCAGCGGCGGCCGGATGGTGCTGTTCGTCGGCCTGGGCACCGGCATCGGCGGGGGCCTGGTGATCGAGGGCCGGGTCGAGCGCGGCCGGGGCTTCCTCGGCGAGATGGGCCACCTGGTGCTGGACCCGGCAGGCCCGCTCTGTGCCTGCGGCCGCCGCGGCTGCTGGGAGGCCCTGGTCTCCGGGACGAGCCTGGGCCGGTCGGCCCGGGAACTGGCCGCGGCCGATCCGCTGGGGGCGGTGGCTCATGCCGCCGGGGGGGAGGTGCCGCGCGGGGAGCACCTGGTGGTGGCTGCCGCCGCGGGAGACGGGGAGGCCGCGAGGCGGCTCGCCGCGGCGGGAGGCTGGCTGGGACGCGGCCTGGCCAATCTGGTGGCCCTGCTCGACCCGGACGTCATCGTGGTGGGCGGGGCGGTGGCGGGGGCCGGCGAGCCCTTGCTGGGCCCCGCCCGGGCCGTCCTCGCCGAGACGGTGGAGGGGGGCGGCCGGCGGCGGGCCACGCCGGTGGTCCCGGCGCGATTCGGGCGCACCGCCGGCCTGGTGGGGGCGGCCCTCGCCGTTGGGGAGGCAGCGTGAGCCCCGGGCGGAGCCTGGTGGGTGGGGCCCTGATGACGCTGGGCGTCCTCTACCTGCTCGACGCCGTCGGGGTGCTGGACGCCGGGCCGGTGGTGAGCCGATGGTGGCCGGTGCTGCTCGTGGCCCTGGGGGTGGTGCAGGCCGCTTCCGAGCGGAGGGTGAGCGTGGTCTCGGGCGTGCTGGTGGTGGGCGGGGGCCTGCTGCTCACGGTGTCCACCGGCCTGCTGGGGGAGCGCGCCTGGGGGGTGGCCTGGCCCATCGTGGTCACCCTGGCGGGGGCGTGGCTGCTCACCGGATGGGGGCGGGCGCACCGCGCCCCGGGGGACGATCCCCGCTTCGCCCGGCTGTCGTTCATCAACTCGGTGCGCCTGGCCAGCCGGGCCACGGCGCTGCGGCGGGTGGTGCTCACCGCGGTCTTCGGGAAGCTGCGCCTGGACCTGACCGGGGCTCGCCTCCATCCGGCCGGCGCCCGGATCTCGGCGGCCTCGGTGTTCGGGCACATCGACGTGATCGTCCCGGAGGGATGGGCGGTGGAGGTGCGGGGGGTGCCGATCGCCGGGGCGTGGGACGACACCGTGTCGCGCCGCGGGGTGGGCCCCCACAGCCCGCGGCTTCGGGTGCACGTCCTGGCGGTGATCGGGGGCGTGGAGGTCAAGCACAAGCCCCGTTGGGGATGAGAGCGCGCCGCCGCTATCCCGGCGACGCCTCCCCGTTCCCGTTGGCCCGCAGGTAGAGGCGTTCCATGTACTCGGCGACCATGCGGGTGGCGCTGAAGGGCACGGCGGCGATCATCGCCTCCTTCATCATGGCCACCCAGCCGCGAGGGATGCCTTCGGCGTCGCGGTCGTAGTACAGGGGAACGACCCGATGCTCGATGAGGTCGTACAGCGCGGCTGCGTCGGCCTGGTCCCCCTGAGTGGTCTCGCCGAAGCCCCAGCCGTTGTTGCCCTGGAAGCCTTCCAGCCACCAGCCGTCGAGCACCGACAGGTTCGGCGCGCCGTTGATGGCGGCCTTCATGCCCGATGTGCCGCTGGCCTCCATGGGCGGCCGCGGCATGTTGACCCACACGTCGGCTCCGGCCAGCAGGTAGCGCGCCAGTTCCATGTCGTAGTCCTCGACGTAGGCGATGTGCCCTTCGAAGCGCGGGTCCTTGGCCATCTGCACCACCCGCCGAATCAGGTCCTGGCCTTCCCGGTCGGCGGGGTGAGCCTTGCCCCCGAAGACGATCTGCACCGGGCGCTCGGGGTGGGCCAGCAGGCCCCGGAGGCGATCCACGTCGGTGAGGAGCAGGCCGACCCGCTTGTAGGCGGCGAAACGGCGGGCGAAGACCAGGGTCACGTAGTCCAGGTCGAAGAGGGCTCCCACCCGGCGGAGTTCGTCGGGCGCCTCGCCGTGGCGCGCCTCCTGCTCCCGCAGGCGGCTGCGCACCTGGCGGAGGAGGCGCTGCTTCTGGGCCTGATGGGCCTCCCACAACTCCTTGTCGGGGATGGCACGGAGGGCATCCCAGGCGGCCGGCTCCAGGGTGTGCTGCGCCCAGTCCTGGCCCAGGACCTTGGCGAAGCGGCGCTCGATGACCCCGCCGACCCAGGTGGGCAGGTGCACCCCGTTGGTCACCGCCTCGGCGGGGCGCCCGATGAGGTGCTGCCAGTCACGGGTGACGACCTCACCGTGGCGCTGCGACACCCCGTTGGTCACCGCCGCCAGGCGGATGGCCAGGGACCCCATGTCGAACACCCCGGGGTGGCCGTTGTCACCCAGGTCGGCCAGGACGGCGGCGTCGATGCCGTGGAGGCGATCGGCCAGGTAGTGCTGGACCAGGCCCAGGTCGAAGGTCTCGTTCCCTGCCGGCAGAGGCGTGTGCAGGGTGAAGAGGGTGTGCTCCCGTACCTGCCGCCGGGCCTCCTCGAAGGTGGCGCCGGATCCCAGGGCGCGGGAGAGGCGCTGCAGCAGGGCGAAGGCGGCATGGCCCTCGTTTATGTGCCACGTGGAGGGCTTCCAGCCCAGGGCATCGATCACCCGGGCCCCCCCGATCCCCAGCACCAGCTCCTGGCAGAGGCGCATCTCGCGGCCCCGGACGTAGAGGATCTGGGTGATGGGCCGGTCGGCGGGGTCGTTGGAGGGGAGGTTGGTGTCGAGCAGCAGGAGCGGCACCCGCCCCACGTCGATGCGCCAGGCGCCGACGTCCACCATCCGGCCGGGCAGCTCTACCTGGACGACCAGAGGGTGCCCGGTGCGGTCGAGGACGCGCCGCAGGGCGCGGCGGGTGACCTCGACCGACCGATAGAGGTGCTGCTGGGTGCCCTCGGGATCTACCTCCTGGTGGAAGTAGCCCAGGCGGTAGAGGAGCCCCACGGCGACCATGGGTACGCCCAGGTCGGAAGCGGCCTTGGCGTGGTCGCCGGCCAGCACTCCCAGGCCGCCGGCGTAGAAGGGGAGGGTGTGGTGCACGCCGAACTCGGTGCAGAGGTAGGCCAGTCCGTTCGGGAGCGAGCCGGGGTGGGTGCGGGAGTACCAAGTGTCCTCGGCGGCCAGGTACTGGTCGAAGGCGCTGATCACCTCGTGGTAGAGGTCGGCAAACGAGTCGTTGGCCTCCAGGGTCTCCCAGACCTCGCCGGGCACCGCCTGCAGCATGCTCAGGGGGTTGAGGGTTGCCTGCCAGTGCGGCAGGCTCACCCGCTGCCACAGCTCACGGGCGGGCCGGTGCCACACCCACCACATGTTGTAGGCCAGGTCCCAGAGGCGTTCGTAAGCCCGAGGGAGGGGCACCTTGGTGCCGGGGGCCACCGGGATGTCGGGGAGGGGGGAGGGGCGCGAGACCATGGACCTTCTGGTGCGGGTAGATGCCGCAGCCTAACCGCCGGAGCCGTCCCAAGGGAATCGGCCGGCCCGTATGATGCCCCGCCGATGGCCCTCTTCCGCAGCATCGCCGAGGCGCCCTGCCCCACGGTCATTCGCGGCCGCGGCGACGCCCGGCGCGCCGAAGCCGCCCCGGCCGGAGGGGAGCGATGAGCTTCGCCCTGCTCTTCCCCGGCCAGGGGAGCCAGGCGGTGGGCATGGGTTCCGACCTGTTCGCGGCGCGCCCGGACCTGGCCGTCGCCGCCCGGCGGGTGCTGGGGTGGGATGTGGCGCTCCTCTGCCGCGACGGCCCGGAGGCGGCCCTGACCCGCACCGAACTGGCCCAGCCGGCCCTCTATACCGTGGCCTTCGGCCTTTGGGAGGCGCTGGCGGCGAGGCTGGGGCGGCGCCCCGCCGCCGCGGCCGGCCACTCCCTGGGCGAGTACACCGCTCTGGCGGCCGCCGGGGCCTTCTCTTTTGAGGCGGGGCTGCGACTGGTGGCGGCGCGCGGCGCCGCCATGGCGGAGGCGGCGGAGGCGGCGCCCTCCGGGCTGGCGGCCCTGCTGGGGGCCGAGGTGGACACGGCCGAGGCGCTGGCGGCCGAGCGGCGGGCCGAGGGGGGGCGGCTGTGGGTGGCCAACGTCAACTCCCCGGGCCAGGTGGTGCTGGGCGGCGGCGAGGCCGATCTGGCCTGGGCCGAGGAACGCGCCCGCCGCTACGGCATCCGGCGGGTGGTGGCGCTCAAGGTGGCCGGGGCTTTCCACACTCCGTTCATGGAACCGGCGGTGGCCGGCCTGCGGGCGGCGCTGGCCGCAGCCTCCCCGGCGCCCCCGGCCTTCCCCGTCTGGGCCAACGCCACCGGCGCGCCGCACGGCGAGGATGTGGCCGCCCTGCTGGTGCAGCAACTGACCGCCCCGGTGCGCTTCGCCGCTTCGCTGGCCGCCATGGCTGCCGCCGGGGTGCGCCGCTTCGTCCACGTCGGCCCGGGAGATGTAACCGCCGGCCTGGCGCGGAGGTCGGTAGAGGGTGCAGCAACCCATGTGGTGTCGTGCCTCGACGAGGTGGACGCCGCGGCGGAGGCCCTCGGCGCCTCCGCCTGAACCGCCGAGGCAGGAGGAAGCGTGACGGCTCCCATGATCACCGGCTGGGGCAAGTGCCTGCCGCCGGCGGTGCTGTCCAACGCCGACCTGGAGCGCCTGACCGACACCAGCGACGCGTGGATCTCCACCCGGACCGGCATCAAAGGGCGGCGCATCAGCCACGCCGAGACCTCGGACCTGGCGGCGGTGGCCGGCCGCCACGCCCTGGCGGCGGCGGGCCTGAGCCCGGCCGAGATCGACCTGGTGATCGTGGCCACTTGCACCCCGGATCGCCTGGTGCCGTCGGCGGCGGCCCTGGTCCAGGCGAAGGTCGGGGCGGTGCGGGCCGCCGCCCTGGACCTGAACGCCGCCTGCTCGGGATTCCTCTACGGCCTGGTGGTGGCCGACCAGATGGTGCGGACCGGTTCGATGCGCCGGGTGCTGGTCATCGGCGCCGAGAAGCTCCACTTCTTCCTGGACTTCACCGACCGCGCCACCAGCGTGCTGTTCGGCGACGGCGCCGGGGCGGTGGTCGTCGAACCGAGCGAGGAGGAGGGGGGCCTGCTCTCCTTCGAACTGGGCACCGACGGGACCGCCGCCGACATCCTCTGCATCGCCGGCAGCGGCACCGAAGGTGCTCCCGCGGCGGAGCGACGGCCCCGGGTGGAGATGGAGGGCCCCACCGTCTTCCGCCGCGCCGTCGAGGCCATGGGGGAGGCATCGGCCCGGGTGCTGGAGAAGGCGGGGCTGACCGTGGCCGACGTGGATCTGCTCATCCCGCACCAGGCCAACCGCCGCATCGTCGAGGCCACCGCCCGCCGGCTGGGCCTGGACGAGGGGAAGGTGATGGTCAACCTGGAGGCCTACGGGAACACCTCGGCGGCTTCGATCCCCATCGCCCTGGCCGAGGCGCTGGAAGCGGGCCGGGTGGGGGCGGGGGCGCGGCTCCTGTTCGCCGCCTTCGGCGGGGGGCTGACCTGGGCGGCGGCGGTCTACCGTTGGGGCGCGCGGGTGGCGCCTCTGGAGGTGTCGGAGGCGGCGCTGCCGCCGACGAGCCGGAGCGGCCGGGACCTGCTGGAGCCCAATGTGGTGTTCTACGGGAAGGGAGGGTGAGTTGGCGCGGGTCGCACTGGTCACGGGGGCGGGGCGGGGCATCGGACGCGCCATCGCCGAGCACCTCGCCGGGCAGGGCCATCGGGTGGCGGTGAACTACCGGACCTCGGCGGCCGCCGCCGGGGAGGTGGTGGCGGGCATCATCGGCGCCGGCGGTGAGGCGGCGGCGGCGGCGGGGGATGTCACCGAGGAAGCCGCGGTGAGCGCCCTGTTCGCCGCGGTGGAGCAGAGCCTCGGACCGGTGGAGATCCTGGTCAACAACGCCGGCATCACTCGCGACGGCCTGCTGCTGCGCATGAGGCCGGACGATTGGGACGCGGTGCTGTCGGCCGACCTGCGCTCCGCCTACCTCTGCACCCGGGCGGCGCTGCGGGGCATGCTGCGGGCGCGCTGGGGGCGCATCATCTCGATAGGGTCGGTGGCCGGCCTGGTGGGGAACGCCGGCCAGGCCAACTACGCCGCGGCCAAGGCGGGGCTCATCGGTTTCACCAAGGCGGTGGCTCGTGAAGTGGGGGGACGCGGCATCACGGCCAACGTGGTGGCGCCGGGGTACATCGAGACGGCGATGACGGCTGCCCTCGGCCCGGAGGTCCGAGAGGCGGCCCTCCGGGCAGTAGCCCTGGGCCGGTTTGGGGCTCCGCAGGAGGTGGCGGCGGCGGTGGGCTATCTTGCCTCGGACCCGGCCGCCTACGTCACCGGCCAGGTGCTGGTCGTCGACGGCGGAATGGCGCTCTAAGGAGGCGGCATGGAACGGTCCGAGATACAGGAGAGGCTCATCGACCTGCTGGTGCGGGAACTGCACCTGGAGGCCGAGAAGATCACCCTCGAAGCCTCCTTCGAGAAGGACCTCGAAGTGGACTCCCTGGGGGTGGTGGAACTGCTCATGGCCCTCGAGGACGCCTTCGGGATCAGCATCCCCGATGAGGAGGCGGAGGGGATCGTCACCGTGGGCGACGCCGTGACCGTCATCGCGGAGAAGCTCGGAGCCTGAAGTGCCCGAGCGCCGGGTGGTCGTCACCGGCCTGGGGACGGTCAACCCCCTCGGCCTCGACGTCGCCTCGTTCTGGGAGGCGGCTCAGGCGGGGCGCTCGGGGGTGGGGCCCATCCGGGCGTTCGATGCCTCCGGCTGGCGCACCCGCATCGCCGCCGAGGTCCGGGGGTTCGACCCCGAGGCCTACCTGGACCGGCGCCGGGCGGGGCGCACCGACCGCTACGGCCAGTTCTTCCTGGCCGCCGCCGGCCAGGCCCTGGCCGATGCCGGCCTGGCCTACGCCGCCGAGGATCCCGCCGCGGAGCGGGCCGGGGTGGCGGTGGGTTCGGGGATCGGCGGCATCATCACCTTCCAGGAGGGGATGGACGCCCTGCGGAAGCGCGGGCGCGACCGGGTCAGCCCCTATGCCATCCCCCAGATCATCTCGAACATGGCCGGCGGGCAGGTGTCCATCGAGCACCATCTCTACGGGCCCAGCCTGTGCGCGGTGACCGCCTGCGCCGCCTCGGCCAACGCTCTGGGAGACGCCGCCGCGGTCATCCGGAGAGGGGAGGCCGACGTCATGGTGGCCGGCGGGGCCGAGGCGGCCATCTGCGAGTTCGCCGTGGCCGGTTTCATCCAGGCCCGGGCCCTGAGCACCCGGAACGACGATCCGGAGGGAGCCTCGCGCCCCTTCGACGCCGGCCGCGATGGGTTCGTCATGGGAGAGGGGGCGGCGGCCCTGGTGCTGGAAGACGAGGCCCACGCCCGCGCCCGCGGCGCCACGGTGCTGGCCGTGCTGGCGGGCTACGGCATGTCGTCCGACGGCTACCACCTCACCCTGCCCCGGCCCGGGGGGGTGGGAGCGGCCCGGGCGATGGCGGAGGCGCTCCGCTCGGCCGGACTGGCGCCCGAGGCGATCGACTACATCAATGCCCACGGCACCTCGACCCCGGCCAACGACGCCGCCGAGACAACGGCGATCAAGGCGGTGTTCGGGAACCACGCCCTCCGGCTGGCGGTGTCCTCGACCAAGTCGATGACCGGGCACCTCCTGGGCGGGGCCGGCGCCCTCGAAGCCCTGGTGTGCGTGCTGGCCATCCGCGACGGCGTGGTGCCGCCGACCATCAACTACCGGGACCCCGACCCCGAGTGCGACCTGGACTACGTGCCCAACCGGGCCCGACGGGTGCCGGTGCGGGCGGCGATGAGCAACTCCTTCGGCTTCGGGGGCCACAACGTCGCCCTGCTCTTGACCGCCCCGTAGGAGGCCGGGCGGCGCGGCGGTTGACGGCGGGCAGGGCGGCGGAGGCCGCCGGGAGTCGCCCGGGCTGCCGGTAAGGTGGCGGTGCCATGGGCTCACCCGAGAGCGCGAGTCCCGCCGTCTACGCCTTCTGCCCGATGTGCGCCGCCGCCCTGGAGTGGCGCCCGGTGGGGGGCCGGCCGCGCCGCGCCTGCCCCGCCTGCGGGTTCATCCACTGGGCCAACCCCGGGGTCGGCGCCGCCGCCGTGGTACAGGACGAGCAGGGGAGGGTGCTGCTGGTGCGCCGGGCGCCGGGGGCGACGCAGGCCGGCCGGTGGTCGGTGCCGGCCGGCTACGTGGACGCCGGGGAGGAGATCCGCTCCGCCGCCCGGCGGGAACTCGAGGAGGAGACGGGCCTGGTGGCCGAGATCGGAGAAGTGCTCCAGGTGGCCTCCAACTTCCACGATCCCGCCAAGCCCACCGTCGGGGTGTGGTTCGCCGCCCGGGTGGTGGGAGGCCGCCTGCGTCCCGGCGACGACGCCGACGCAGTGGGCTACTTCGCTTCGCCCGACCTGCCCCCGCTGGCCTTCCCCACCGACGCCGCGCTGCTGACCGTGCTGACGGCCGCCCCCCCGGGCGGCGAGGAGAGCGGAGCCGGCGGGGAGAGCGGGGCCGGCCCGGCGCCGCTCAGCGCTCCGGCCGGGTGTCCACCATCCCCGGGATGCGCTGGTTGCCGATGAAGGTGCGGTAGCGGTAGATGGCCGGCTTGAGGCCGCTGAAGTCGAACTCCCACGAGTCCCCGGGCAGGAGCGTTGGGCTCTCGAATTCCTTGGCGGTCAGCACGTACTCCCGCGGAGGGTCGTCGTTGATCCAGCGGACGATCCACTGCTTCTCGAGGTCCAACTCGAGCAGAGCGGGGGTGAACTTGCCGTTGGTGATCGTCACCACGGCGACACCCTCGGGCGGGAGGGTGGTGGTGGTAGTAGTCGGCGGTGGCTCGTTGCGCGCCAGGGCTTGCGGGGAGGGCCCGCTTCCGCATGCGCTCAACACCAGGGCCGATGCGATGACCCAGCCGTACCCCCGCCGCACCGTGGGCGATCCTCCTCTTCTGGTGGCCGCAGTTTAGACCGGCCTCCGAGGGAGGACGGTCACACCGGTGGGAAGCGAACCCCGGGCAGTGGGGGCTCCCAGTGAGAGATCTCCCGCCACGGAGGGCCGGGGACCAGCGTCAGGACCGCGGCGTGGCCCGGCTTGCCTCGATGCAGGGCGCCCGGGTCGCCGCCGGTGAGGAGCAAGCGGGCGGCTTGCAGGGGATCCTGGTGGGAGACCAGCACGGCGGCGATCCCGGGGTGGCGGCGGCCCAACTCCTCGATCAGGTCTCCCACCCGCTCCGCCGTCGCCGCCAGGCTCTCCGGGGCGAAGGGCAGGTCGGCGGGGTGCTCCAGGTAGGCCTCGAGTTCGCCGGGGAAGGCGCTGGGGAGGCTCTCCCAAGCCACCCCTCGCCAGCGCACCCCCAGCCGCCACTCGGTGAGGCGCTCATCGAGGGCGACGGGCAGCCCGAGGGCGCGGGCCAGGATCTCCGCGGTCTCGACGGCCCGTTGCAGAGGGGAGGCCAGCAGGAGGTCGGCACCCCGGGCGGCGAGGTGGGCCGCCGCCGACCGGGCCTGCCGGCGGCCCAGGGGGCTGAGACCGAAGCCGGGCAGGTCGCCGTAACAGAGGTGAGCCGGGTTGGCCACCTCACCGTGGCGCACGAGGTGGAGGCGGCCCAGCACGGTGGGGAGTTTAGGGAGGCGGTACGGTAGGCCTCGTGGAGCGCTTCGCCGAGCACATCGCCCACGTCGACATGGACTCCTTCTTCGTGGAGGTGGAGCGGCGGCGACGGCCCGAACTCCGGGGCGTCCCCGTCGTCGTCGCCGGACTGGGGGGACGCGGCGTGGTCACCTCCGCCTCCTACGAGGCCCGGCGTGCCGGGGTCGCTGCGGGGATGCCCACCATCCACGCCCGGCGCCTGTGTCGGGAGGCACGGTTCCTGGCTCCGGATCACCGCGCCTACGCCGCCGCGTCCGAGGAGGTCTTCGCCGTGTTCGCCGCCTTCACGCCGGTGGTGGAAGCAGTCTCGGTGGACGAGGCTTTCCTCGACATCGCCGGGCTGCGGCTGGCCTATCCCTCGCCCGAGGCGGTGGGGCGGGCGGTGCGGCGGGGACTCATGGTGCAGGCCGGGCTGCCGGCTTCGGTGGGCCTGGCCACCAGCCGTCTGCTGGCGAAGCTGGCGAGCCGAGCCGCCAAGCCCGACGGGCTGCGCCTGATCTCCGCCGGGGAAGAGACGGCGTTCCTTCACCCTCTGGGCGTGGGCGATCTCTGGGGGGTGGGGGAGGCGACCCGGGCCCGGCTGGAAGAACTGGGAGTCCGCACCGTCGGAGAACTGGCCGCCCTGCCCCCGGGCCTCCTCGAGCGGCGTCTCGGCCCGTCTCTCGGCGCGCATCTCCTCCGCCTGGCTCGGGCCGAAGGCGACCGGCCGGTGGAGGCGAGCGGCCCGTCGCGCACGATATCGGTCGAAGAGACCTTCGCCGCCGACATCGCCGGCAGGCCGGCCCTGGAGGAGGAACTGCTTCGTCTCGCCGACCGCCTCGCCGGGCGGCTGCGCGCGGCCGGGGTGGCCGCCCGAGTGTTGGGCCTGAAGGTGCGGTTCTCCGACTTCACCACGATCGGGAGGAGCCGGGGGCTTCCCGATCCCGTGGACACGGCGCAGCAGGTCTTCCGCACTGCTCTCGACCTGCTGGACCGGGCGGGAGTGGGCCTGCGGCGGGTCCGCCTCCTGGGCCTGAGCGCCGAGCATCTGGACCCCACGGCGGCCCCCCGGCAGCTGGCGTTGGAGCCGAGTCGCTGGGCGGAGGTGGAGGCGGCAGTGGGCCGGGCCCGGGAGCGTTTCGGCAGGGACGCGGTGCGGCGCGCCCGCCTGGCGCCGGCGCCGCGCCCGCCGGAGCCTCCTCTGGCAAAATGAGGCAGTAGGCCCAGGCGCTCGCCGGTTCGCCTTCGGTATACTCGGCCTGCCGGACCGCGGCGGAGCCCTCATGCCCCTCAACGACAGAGAGCAGCGCATCCTCGACGAGATCGAGCGCCAGTTCTACGAGGACGACCCGCGCCTGGCGGAGACGGTGAGGACGGCGGACCTGGCCCGAGGTTGGGCGCGACAACTGCGTTGGGCCCTCCTGGGTCTGGCGGGCGGGGCGGCGCTGATGCTGGTGTTCTTCACCAGGATCACCCTGGTCGCTCTCGCCGGCTTCGTCGTCATGGTGCTGTCGGTGGCCTGGATCGCCCTGCTGGCGCGGCGGCGGGCCGGGGTAGCCTCCGCGCCGAAGTGGCGGAAGCGATGGCGCCGGCATCCCGGGGGCGGCCGGTAGGGAGGGCGTCGGGGGAGTAGGATCGCCGGTCCCAAGAACGGGGCCGGGCAGGGATCTCGGGGAGGGAAGGTCTTGGAAGGCTTCACGGCACAGCAGGCGGGACGTTTCACCGGTTGCACTCCGCATCAGTTGCGCTACTGGGATCGGGTGAACCTGGTGCGCCCGACGCTGCAGCGCACCGGCGGCCGTGCCGGGCGGCGGCGCCTGTACTGCTTCCGTGACCTGGTGGCCCTTCGCGTGGTGAAGAGCCTGCTGGACAACGGCATGTCGCTGCAGCGGGTGCGGCGGGCCTGGGACTACCTGCGGCGCTCCGCCGACATGGACCGGCATCTGGCCGAGGTGCGGCTGATCACCGACGGCCACAGCATCTTCCGGGTCGCCTCCAACGACGAGGAGCTCATCGACGCCCTGCGTGACGGGCAGCTGGCGTTCTTCGTGGCCATCGGGGAGATCACCCGGGAGGTGGCCGAGGACGTCACCCGCTTCGAGCTCGACCGGGATCAATTCCTCGAGATGCTGCGGCGCGTCGAGGACGACGTCGGCGGGGCGGTCGCCGACGGCTGATCCGGGCTCACCGGGGGCGCCGCCGGGGCGTCCAGCGTCGCGGGGTCAGAGACTTCAGGCGGTACCACGCCGCCACGCGCCGCAGCGGCGAGTAGCGGCCCCCGAGGCGCCCTTCGGTGTCGCGCAGCGAGGTGGCGGCCGCGGCCACCTGGCCCAGGTCGAAGCTGCGGCCGCGGGGGGGCCCATAGGCGCTCTCGGCGTAGGCCCGGGCCAGGGGGAGCAAGGCGGGGTCGGTGGTGCGGGCTACCTCGAGCGGTGTCGCGCTCAGGGGAGGGTCGTCCCCCAGGTCGGCCAAACGGTCCACCATCTCCCGCCAGGCGGCCGAGATGTCGCCCATCGAGAGGGCTCGCAACCGGCGTCGCCGCCGGGACCACTTGACGGAGGGGAGGAAGGCGAAGGCGGCGACGAGGCCGGCCAGGGTGAGGGGCAGCCAGGCGGGGAGGCTTGGCAGCTGCCATCCTCCGGCAGGCTCGGTCGGGGAGACCGGAGGTAGGGGGAGAACGGGGTCGTCCTCCGGGAGCGGGACGGTGGGGTTGGTGCCGGGGGGCCAGGTGGGGACCACCACCTCGAGGTCCAGGTAGGCGGCGAGGTCGAAGGGCAGTTCGTCCGAGGCGGCCGGGTTGACACCGTCGCCCCGCGGCGTGGGGTCGAAGCGAACCCAGCCCTGGGTCGGCATCCACAGCTCCACCCAGGCGTGGGCGTTGCGGTCGCGCACCACGACCCGGCCGTCGTCGAGGAGGCGGCCCGGGGTGAAGCCCAGCACGACGCGGCTGGGCACTCCCACCTGGCGGGCCATGACCGCCATGGCGGTGGCGAACTGCTCGCAGTAGCCGGTGCGGTAGTTGGGGCTCAACGGGTCGAGCAGCCAGTCGGCCAGGTCGGTGGCGGCGTGCCCGGGGTCCACCTGGGTCGAGTAGCGGAAGGCCCCCGAGTCACGGAAGAAGGCCTCGAGGGCCAGGCCCCTCTCGAAGTCGGTGCCCAGGCCTCGCACCTGGCGGCGGGCCAGGCCGAGCACGCCGCCGTCGATGCCGGGAGGCAGCGCCAGGTACCGGGCGCGGTCGGGCAGTTCCACGGCGACCGGAGGGGAGATCGCGGCGACGGCCGTGTAGCCGTCCTCGGCCGCCGAAGCGTCGGCGAAGACGCGGGATGGCAGGCCGTCGGCTCCCAAGGTGAGCACCGCCAGGTCCGGAACGGGGAGGCGCGACTCCACGCGGTAGGTCATGCCGCGATAGGTGAGGGCGGCGAAGTGCAGCGACCCGTCGTCCACCTTGATGCGCAGTCCCGAGGCGGCCGCCCGGTTGTCGGCGGCGAAGCCGACCGGGGAGTAGGCGGCCGGTAGCCAGTCTTGCTGCAGGGCCAAGATGGTGACCGTCTGCTCGACCGCCGCGGTGGGCCCGCGAAAGGAGACGGCGGGGGCCTCGAACCAAGCGGTCTCCTCGAGCCGGGCCACCCGGGGTCGCGCCGTGTACCACTGGGTGCCGTCGAAGGACTCCAGGGAGAGGAGGCGGAAGTAGACCCGGTCGTAGCTCAGTTCGCCTCGGATCTCGGCCACGAACAGGGCGGTGTCGGTGGGGGAGACCAGCTGCTGGCGGATGCCGACGAAGGGGTTGAAGGAGATGCTGCCGTAGTAGCCGCCGGCCAGGGCAGAGGGCACCCGCCAGTCGAGCAGGCCGCTGCGCGGCACGGCGCGGGCCAGAGCCGCCGTGCCGGTCAGGGCGATGACGACGACCAGCGCCATAGTGCCCACCGCCACCGCCGGCCGGGTGCGTCCCACCGCTGCCCGCCCCGGGCCCGTGGTGAGGAGGCCGGACCCGTGTCGGCGCCGGTCGGCGGCCACCGCGAGGAGCGAGATCCCGAGGAGGAGCACGAAAGCCACCGTCCAGGCGCTGCTGTGGCGGCGGTCCATGGTGGCGAACTGGAGGTAGGCGACGAGAGGGGCCAGCACCGCGGCGTAGGGATGCTCCCGTTGCAGGCCCCAGCAGAGCAGGGCGCCGAGGCTCCAGAAGAGCACCGCCAGCATGGCGACGAGCCCGGCGACGGGCAGAACCGGGGCGACGCCGGTGCGGGCCAGTTCCAGGGCGTAGGCGAGCTCGGTCCCGAGGGCGGGGAACGACGACGGCGAGGGGAGGATGAACCAGGTGGTCGCCGGGGCGGCGAGGCGGACCACGGTGAGCAGGAGGGCGGCCAGGTTCAGGGCGGCCAGTGCGGGGAGCGAGAGGCGGTAGGCCAGGCCGGCCCAGGTCAGTGCGCCGCCGAGCAGCGCGGCGGCGAGGAGCACCACCTCCCAGGGAAGGCCTTCGGCCGAGCTGAGCAGCAAACGCTCCAGGCGGCCCAGGGCGAGGAGGATCCCGGCAGCTCCGGCTATCCAAGAGAAGCGGTAGACCACGACAACTCCATGGCGGTGCGCCAGGCGGGGGCCCAGAGCGCCCCCGGAGCGGCGGCGATGGTGACCGCTCCGGCCCTCTGGAGTCCCAGGAGGGCCTGGCCGGACGGCTCGGCGGCGACCAGGACGATGGTCCGGGCGAAGTCCTGGGCGAGGAGGCGATAGGCGGCCAGCACGCCTTCATCGGGGGGCCCGGTGACGACGACCAGGGCTCCACCCCCGACCCCCTGGCGGCGCAGGCGGCTCACCACGGCGCGCAGGTCCAGGTGGGTCGCGGGCTGGATGGAAGCCAGCATCTCCATGGCCTGGGAGAAGCGGGAGTCGGAGCGCAGGCCCGGGGCTCGCTCCCCGGCCCACAGTTCCGGGCTGAAGCCGCCCCGGTAGAGGTGGGTGACCACCGAAGCGGCGCCGCGCACCGCGTGCTCGAAAGCCTCGGGGGAGGGGTAGCGCGGCGCTCGCGGGTCGAAGAGCACCAGGGCGCGCGCCTGCCAGGGGACCTCGAGTTGCTTGATCATCAGGTCGTCGCGCTTGGCCGACGAAGGCCAGTGGACTTTGCGGAGGTCGTCGCCCGTCTGGTACTCGCGCAGGGTGAAGAAGTCCTCCCCGCCCTGAGGGGCGAAGGTGGGGTGGGTCGCCTGCACCGCCGGGTCGAGGCCGCGCACCGCCGGGAAGCCGGCCAGGGTCTCCACCGCCGGGTAGACGATGAGGCGGTCGGCGCCACCGGCCGGGGAGCGTCGTTCGGCCAGGGTCAGCGGGTCGGTGACGCTCACCTCGGCCGGGCCCACCGGGTAGATGCCGCGGTGACGGCAGTAGACCTCGTAGCGGGCCTGCAGGCGCTGTCCGGCGGTGGTGGCGGCGGCGGCGAAGCGAGCGGTGCCGAGGCCGTGGACGGTGTCTTCCACCAGCAGGTGGCGGGCGGAGCGGCCGGCGAGCAGGTCGACTTCCACGGTGACCTGGTCACCCTCGTGGGCCTGGGCCGGGTAGAGGCGGCGCGTCGCCTCCAGGCGCGGGCTGCCCAGTCGCACGAAGGCGGTCCCGCCGGCGAGCCCGAGCAGCAGGAAGAGGGCGGTGGCCAGGAGCTCCACCTCGCCGAACCCGACCCACAGGAGCAGCAGGGCGCCGGCCACCCCGGCGGCCGCCCAGCCGCGGCCGGTGGGCATCAGACCCTCGATCTCGTGCCGGGGACGGGGATGCCGTGGGCGATGCCCTCGATTATCTCCTCGAGGGAGGCCCCCCGCATCTGCGCCTCGGGGCGCAGGATCATGCGGTGGGTCAGCACCGGGTGGAGCATCGCCTTGACGTCGTCCGGGGTGGCGAAGTGGCGGCCCTCGATGGCCGCTCGTGCCCGGGCGCCGCGCTGCAGGAAGAGCGTGGCCCGGGGGGAGGCGCCGAGGAGCAGGTCGGGATCCCGGCGGGTGGCCTCGACGGTGTCCACCAGGTAGGCCTTGACCGGGTCGGAGACGTAGATGCGGCGGGCGACGTCGATCATGCGGACCACGTCCTCGCCGGTGATGACCGGCTCGAGATCGTCGTAGGTAGAGCGCACCCCGTGGGCGTCGAGGATCTCGAGCTCCTTCTCCCGCGACGGGTATCCCATCACCAGGCGCAGCATGAAGCGGTCCAGCTGCGCCTCGGGCAGGGGGTAGGTCCCCTCGTGCTCGATCGGGTTCTGGGTGGCGATCACCATGAAAGGCGGGGCCAGGCGGCGGGTGACCCCGTCGACGGTCACCTGGCGCTCCTCCATGGCCTCCAGCAAGGCGGCCTGGGTCTTGGGGCTGGCCCGATTGATCTCGTCGCCGAGGACGATGTTCGAGAAGACCGGGCCGGCCCGGAAGACGAAGGCGCTCCGCTCCCGGTCCCAGACCGAGACCCCGGTCACGTCGGAGGGAAGGAGATCCGGCGTGAACTGGACCCGCTGGAACCCGCAGTGGATGCTGCGGGCCAGGGACTTGGCCAGGAGGGTCTTGCCGACCCCGGGCACGTCCTCGATGAGGAGGTGGCCCTCCGAGAGCAGGCCCAGGACGACGAAGTCGACTACTTCGCGCTTCCCCTGGATGACCCGTTCGATGTTGGTGGCGATCTCCTCGAAGCGATCGGAGAACCACGACAGTTCCTGCCGGCCTACGGGTGCCTCGCTCAACTTGCCGCCTCCGGGGGGATTCCTGGTAGTGGGCTCGAGGTTATCAGCGCGAACGTTTTGCGAACGTAACCAGATGTACTCGGCGTTTCCCGGTGGAGCCGGCCCGCAGAGGGTCTTGGGGGGGAGCGTATGATGCCCGGGTGGGCTTCGACGTGATCCTGGCGGTGGCAGTCCGCCCCCGGCTGTGGGCCGAGGCCTGGAGAATGGGCCGAGAAACTCGATGCAAAGAGTGGTGGAAGCGGCTACTATTAGTGCCGAATGAGGAGTACCTCCGCTGGCGGAGGATCACCGCCTACGGGAGTTCCCAAGCCCGGATCGCGTCGTCCGACGTGGTGCGGTACTTGAGTTGGCGGCGAAGACAGCGAGGGGAGTGAAGGGAGAGGGTGCCGTGTCGGCCCAGAGCCTGAGAGACGAACTGCTGGGGGTCGCCGGGGTGGCCGAAGTCGACTTGGACGGTGACGACCAGGCTCCCGCCGGGGTGCGCATCAGGATGACGACCGACGCCGACCCGGAGCGCGTTGGGGTGGAGGTACAACGGGTCCTCGCCGCGCACGGCATGCGGTCGCGGCTGGACGCCGGCGGGGCGCCGCCCGCTCCGGCCTTGCCGCTGGTGGCGCCGGCGCCTCCTTCGGAGGAGGAGGCAGGGGGCGCGGAGCGGCCGCCGCGCCTTCCGTCGGAGTTGCGGTCCGTCCGGGTGGAGGAGAGCGCCGCCGGCCTGGAGGTGACGGTGACCGCCGAGGACGGGAGGGAGGCCACCCGGCGGGGGGCTCGCAGCGAGGAGGGACTGGAGACGGCGGTCGTGGAAGCGGTGGGCCTGCTCCTGGTCGGCGCCCCGCCGCGGGTGATCGCCGTCGACTGGGCGACGGCCAACGGGTCGCAGGTGGTGACGGTGGTGCTCGAGAGCCCCGAAGGGCTCAAGGGCGCCGGTGCCGGCCTGGTGCGGGCCTCCCGGGGCTACGCCTTGGCGCGAGCCGCCTGGTCGGCCTTGCTGCCCTGACGGGGTGGCTCCTCGCCCGCTTCCGGCGGGCGGCTTTCACCGACGGCACGCCCGCCTTCACCCCACGGCGGCATCGGTGGCCGCCGGGCTGGGGGAGACCAGCCTGATCACGACCCCGGCGTCGGCATCCAGAGCGGGCGGCGGGACACCCGGCGTGGCGGCGGCAACGGCAGCACCGTGCTCGGCCACCCGGGCCAGGATGTGGCGCACGAACTGCCTGGTGGGGTCGGACGGCGCGTCGGAGAGGGCCTCCAGGTCGGCCGGGTAGGTAGAGACCACCCGCGCCCCGCGGGAGCGCAGGTCCCACAGCATGATCTCCTGCACGACCACATCCGACGACAGGGTCTCGATCCCGGGAAGCAGCACGGCGGCGGCGTGGCCCGAGGACACCACCTGCAGGAGGCTGAGGTACCCCTCCCGCCCCAGCGGCCTTCCGGGGGTGCGGATGTCCTGGCAGAGAGCCACCACCTGCAGTCCGTGGGCCGCGGCGTAGCGACGGATCTCCTCCTGTTGGACGAAAGCGGGACGATCCCCGGCGGGATCGGCCGCCTCGCGCACGTAGCCGGCGACGCGCATGGCCCTCCTCCGAGCCCAGTCTCGCTCTGGCAACGGAGAGTGTCAAGTAGCTGCAGAGAGTGTCGGTGATGGGGCGTTGCCGGCCGCTGTTACGATGCCGGGGCGATGGCTCAGGCCCTGGTGCTCAACGCCACGTATGAGCCGCTATCCGTCGTGCCGGCGCGCCGGGCGGTGGTGTTGCTGGTGCGCGCCAAGGCGGAACTCGTGCACAGCGACGGACGCCGCTGGGCCTCGGCCCGGGCCAGCGTGCCGGTGCCATCGGTGATCCGCTTGCTGCACTATGTGAAGGTGCCCTACGAGCGGCGGGTGCCCTTGAGCCGGCGGGCGGTGTTCGCCCGCGACCGGCACAGCTGCCAATACTGCTCAGCGCCGGCGGAGAACCTCGATCATGTAGTGCCGCGCTGCCGCGGCGGGGAGCACACCTGGGAGAACGTCGTCGCCGCCTGCCGGTCCTGCAACGGCCGGAAAGGCGACCGCACCGCGCAGGAGGCGGGCTTGACCCTGACCTCCACTCCCCACGCCCCGCGTCGGCTGGGCTGGCTGCTCATCGGCCTGGCAGCCCCGCCACCCCCCTCGTGGGAGGCCTACCTGGCCGACGGCGGCTGAGCCGGGGCTCAGGAGGAGACGCGGTCGGCGGCGTCGAAGTCGGCGCGCAGGCGGGCGCGGCGCCGGCGGAACGCCCGCCACATCCACCCGAAGAGGCGACTGAGGACGATGCCGGCAATGAAGGTGGCCAGCAGGATCACCCAGAGCGGCGCGTTCCAGCCCCAGCCGAGCAGCTTCAGATGAGCGCTCTCAGTGTTGGAGAAGATCAGCATGAGGGTGGGGACGAGCAGCAGCAGCAGGAAGAACAGGGGCCCCACCCAGAGATTCGGTGTCTCCTTCCTGGCCTGGGTGCCGCCCAGGCGGTCGGTCGGTCCGCTCACGTCTCCTCCTTTGTGGTGACGCCGGCCACTCTAGGCACCGGGCCGGTGCCGGGCCCCCGGTGGGGGAGGTTCTCTCAGAGGGGGAGGCCCTCCCAGGGGTCCCGGCCCAGCCATGAGCGCGCCTCCAGTTGAATCCCCGACGGCTCCGGCGCGTCGGGGTGGGCCAGGCGCAGGAAGAGGGGAGTGATCTCCTCCGGAGAGGGGAGGGCGGCGGGGTCTTCACCGGGCACGGCCTCCGCCCGCATGGGAGTGCGAGTGGCGCCGGGGTTGACTGAGTACACCCGCCCTCGCTCGCCCCATTCATCCGCCAGCACCTGGAGCCAGCCTTCGAGAGCGTGCTTGGAGACGGCGTAGGCGCCCCAGCCGCCCCGGCCCCGGCGTCCCACAGTGCTCGAGACGCCGATGAGGGCGGGCCGCCGGCCTCGCTCCAGGAAACCGGCCAGGCGCTGGTGGAGGAGATGGACCGCCGAGAGGTTGATGGCCAGAACCCGGTCCCAGGCGTCGGCAGGGTAGTGGGCCAGGTGGGCCGCGGGCCCCACCGGGCCCAGGGCGCCGGCGGCATGGACCACGACGTCGAGGGCGCCGCCGGCGTGATCTACGGCGGTGGCGACGGCGCGCCTGCCCGGTTCGGATGCCACATCGGCGGCCACTCCCGTGACCCGGCCGGGCGGCGCCGCCTCGGCCACGGCGCGCAGTGCCTCCTCGCGGCGGGCAACGGCGAAGACCGAAGCCCGGTGGGAGGCGTAGGCCAGCACCAGGGCCCGGCCGATGCCCGACGAACCCCCGGTGACCAGGATGCGCCGTCCATCCAGCACGCCGGCCAGGCTAGCCCCTGAGAGCCGTCGGCACCCAGGAAGGGGGGCAGGGCGGGGGTCGCGGTGCCGAAGAGAGGAGGCGGAGAGGAGGGAATGGGTTGACAAGTGGCGCGAAAGGGACGAAAGTGGGGCGAAGTGGGAGAACCATAGGGCGAAAGTGACGCCTTCGCCCAGCCGGGACCGCTCCGTGGAGGAGCGGTGGAGAGACGGAGAGGCCATCGTGTACGACGGGTTCCTCGGTGCGCATCGGCACATCGTGGATGCCAAGGGCCGGGTGGTGATGCCGGCCAAGTACCGCGCTCGCCTGGAGCGCGGCGTGGTGGTCACTCCCAGCCCGGACCCCTGTCTGCACGTCTACCCGGTCGACCACTTCGAGCGCGAGGTCGCCGAACTGGTCAACGGGCCGCGCAGCAACCCCGCCACTCGCGCCCGTGCCCGGGCCCTGCTCGGCGCCGCCAGCGACGAGGCCCTCGACGGGCAGGGACGGATCAAGCTGCCCGCCGGCCTGCGCACCCGCGCCGGTCTGGAGCGCGAGGTGGTCGTCGTCGGGGTGGGCTCCTACCTCGAGGTTTGGGACGCCGTCGCCTGGCCGGGGGAGGAGGCCCGGGCCGATGCGGCGCTCAAGGAACACCACGCCATCGTGGGGGAGGAGGCGCACTGAATGCGGCTTCACCTCTGCGGGGTCGCCCCCGACCCATCATCAGCCTCCCGGATGCCATGTGGAATGCCCCTTGCTCCGCCCGCTTCCTACTTGGCGCCAGCGCTCCGGGGGGCTGATGATGGACCGGCCGACTCCTCCCTACCACCTCCCGGTGCTGGCGGCCGAAGTCGCCGCCTTGCTGCCGGTCGGCAGCCGGGGCGTGGTCGTAGACGCCACCTTCGGCGGCGGGGGGCATACCCGAACCCTGCTGGCGGCCCATCCTCAGATCCGGGTGATCGGCATCGACCGGGATCCCGATGCCGCCGGGCAGGCCGCCGCCCTCGGGGGGCGGGTCACCTTCCTGGCGGGCAACTTCCGTCGGCTCGAGGAACTGCTGAGAGGAGTGGGAGCAGATGAGATCGCTGCCGTCTTCTTCGACCTGGGAGTCTCCTCCCATCAGCTCGACGTGGGGAACCGAGGGCTTTCCTACCACCGGGGCGGGCCGCTCGACATGCGCCTGGGGGAGGATTCAGCCCTCACCGCCGACGAGGTGGTCAACGGCTGGGATGAGGCCGACCTCGCCCGGATCATCCGGCGCTATGGGGAAGACCCCTCTGCCGCCCGCATCGCCGCCGCCATCGTTCGTGCCCGGCCCCTGCACGACTCCGCCGACCTCGCCGGGGTCGTTGCCGCCGCCGTCCCGGCTCGGGTCCGGCGCCGGGCCCACCCGGCCCGCCGCACTTTCCAAGCGATCCGCATCGCGGTCAACGACGAATTGGGAGCCCTTGCCGAGGGGCTCGAAGCCGCCCTGCGCGTGCTGTCGCCGGGAGGCCGGGTAGCCGTGATCTCCTACCACTCCCTGGAGGACCGGACGGTGAAGCGGCGCCTCGCCGCCGGGGCGGCCGGCTGCGTCTGCCCGCCCGACCTGCCGGTCTGTGGGTGCGGGAGGGTCGCCGAACTGCGGCTCCTCACGCGGCGCCCACTGGTCCCCGGTGCGGAGGAGGTTGCCGCCAACCCCCGGGCCCGCAGCGCTCGCCTCCGCGCCGCGGAGAAGGTGCGCCCGTGACGGCCCCGGCGCGCTCGCTGCCCTTTCCAGGGGCTGCTCCCCTCCGGGTGGTGGTCGGCGGGGCGCGGCAGGCACCGCGGGTGGGAGCCTGGGGCCTGCTGGCGGTGGTGGTGCTGGCGGCCTTCTTCCTGTTGATCTACTCGCGGGTCTCTCTCGACCGCTCCGCTTTCGTGCTGCAGGAGGTGCATCGCGAGATGGCCGCCGAGGAGGAGCGCTACTGGCGCCTGCGCCTCACGGTGGCCGAACTGCAGGCTCCGGAGCGCATCGTGGCGCAGGCCCGGGAGATGGGACTGGCCTACCCGGCGGCGGTGGAGACCATTGAGGTTCCAGGCGTGGGGGTGTCCGGCCGCGGGGCGGAGGACCGCTGGGCCGACCTCAAGGCGCTGCTGGGTGCGCAGCCATGACATCGCCGCGGCGGGAGGGAGAGTGAGGTGCGTCCTCCTTCCGCCGTCAACGGCCGGCGGCCGCGAGGGCTGAATGCCCGTCTGGTGATGGTCGGGGTGGCCCTCATCCTGGCCTGGGGAGGAGTGGGCTACCGGCTGGTGGTAGTGCAGGGCACCCGGGCCGAGGAGTACGCCGCCCGCGGGAGAGAGCAGCGGCTGCACCGCGAGATCCTGGCCGCGGCCCGGGGCACCATCTTCGACGGGGAGGGTCGGGAACTGGCGCTCACCGTGGACTCGGTGACCGTCTACGCCAACCCGCGCGAGGTGACCGACCCGCAGGTGGAGGCGCGCTACCTGGCTTCTCTCACCGGGCAGGAGCCGGCGCGGATCGAGGAGTTGCTCACCTCGGAGGGCACTTTCGTGTATGTGGCTCGCCAGATGGACCCGGCCGATGGGGCCCGGGTGCGGGCGGCGGCTCTGCCCGGGATCTACACCCTCGACGAGCCGAGGCGGGTCTACCCGGCGGGGTGGCTGACGGGTCAGGTCGTCGGCTTCGTGCAACCCGACAGCAACGCCGGGCTGGAGGGGCTGGAGCTGTACTACGACGCGGCCCTGGCCGGCACCCCGGGCCGGCTGGAGGTGGAACGAGACCCTTGGGGCCGGACCATCCCCCAGGGCGAGTTCTCGGTGATCCCGGCGGAGCCGGGGAGCGACCTGGTCCTGACGCTGCGCACCTCCATCCAGTTCGCCGCCGTCGGCGCGCTGCGCTCCGGCCTCGAGCGCACCGGCGCCCGCGCCGGGTCGGTCGTGGTGCTCGACCCGCGAACCGGAGCGGTGCTGGCTATGGCCAACCTTCCCGGCTTCGACCCGGCGGACCGGTCCTCGCTGCTCCCGGAGCAAGTGCGCAACCGGGCGGTGACCGACCTCTTCGAGCCCGGATCCACCCAGAAGCTCATCACCGTGGCTGCGGCGCTGGAGGCCGGCCTCGTCACCCCCGGCACGGTCCTCGAAATCCCGCAGCGACTGCAGATCCTCGACACCGTGTTCGAAGACTTCACCGAGCACACCGATCGGCTCACCGTCACCGAGATCGTGGCGCAGTCCTCGAATCTGGGCACCATCCTGCTTGGTGAGATGCTGGGAGCGCAACGACTCCACGAGTACATGGTGGCTTTCGGGCAGGGCAGGCAGACGCGGATCGACTTCCCCGGCGAGGCCCCCGGCGTCCTGCGGCCTCCGGAGGATTGGTGCGTGACCACTTGCGTCGCCGGAACCTCCATCGGCTACCACGTCTCCGTCACCGCCCTCCAGATGGCGGTGGCCTACTCCGTCATCGCCAACGACGGCGTGTGGGTGCGGCCGCACCTGGTGGCCGAGGTCGTGGACGGCATGGGGGGGCGGGCCCCCACCGCACCCCCGCAGAAGAGGGTGGTGTCGGCAGAGACGGCCCGGCAGATCCGGTTGATGCTGGCGGCGGTGGTGGACGAGGGCACCGGGGCCCGGGCCGCGGTGGAGGGCTACCGGGTGGGCGGCAAGACCGGCACCACCAGGAAGTACCTGAGCGAGTCGGGGGAGTACAGCGAAGAAGATGTGGTGGCTTCCTTCATCGGGATGGCTCCGATCGACGACCCCCGAGTGGTGGTGGCGGTGGTGCTCGACTCGCCGCGGGAGGACGCCAGTGGAGGAAAGGGGGCGGCACCGGTCTTCGCCGCGGTGGCGCTGGCCGCCCTGCATCAGCTGGGAGTGCCTCCCGATGCCCCCTGACCCGGTGCGCCTGGGCACGCTGGCCGACCTGGTGGGCGGCGGCGTGGTGGGCGACCCCAACGTCCTCGTGAGCGACGTCACTCACGACTCGCGTGCTGCCGGTCCGGGAGTGCTCTTCGTGGCGGTGCGAGGCTTCAGCGTGGACGGGCACCGCTTCGTGGCGGCGGCGCGCGCTGCCGGGTCGCCGGCGGTGTGCGTGGAGGCGGATCCCGGCGACGGCGGCCCGGCGCTGGTCGTGTCCGACACCCGCGCCGCGCTCGGCCCCCTGGCGTCGCAGGTGCACGGGGATCCATCCCACCGGATGCGCCTGGTCGGGGTGACGGGCACCAACGGCAAGACGACGGTGTGTCACCTGGTCGAGTCGATCGTGGCCGCCGCCGGCCTCATGCCGGGTCGGGTGGGCACCGTGGGCGCCCGGATCGGTGAGGCTGAGGTGCCGGTGCCCCGCACCACCCCCGAGGCGAGCGACTTCCAGCGCCTGCTGGCCCGCATGGTGGCCGCGGGGGTCGGGGTGGCCGCGGTGGAGGTGTCGTCCCACGCTCTCACTCTGGGGAGAGTGGCCGCCTCCCGTTTCGCGGTGGCCGCCTTCACCAACCTGGGGCGCGACCACCTGGACTTCCACCGGGACATGGAGGACTACTTCCGGGCCAAGGCGTCGCTGTTCGTGCCGGAGCTGGCCCGGCGCGCCGTGATCTGGGTCGACGACCCCTGGGGAGCCCGCCTGGCACGGGAGGCCCGTCTGCCGGTGATCCGGGTGGGACGGCAATCCCCGGCGGAGATCACGGCAGCCGAGGTCGACCTCCGCCTCTCCGGCTCCTCCTTCCTGCTGGTGGGGTGGGGCGCCCCGACGCCGGTGCGCCTCCGCCTGGCGGGCGAGTTCAACCTGGCCAATGCCCTGGTAGCGGCCGGCATCGCGGCGGCCTTGGGCATCGGGGCCGATAGCATCGCCGCCGGCATGGGGGAGGTGGCCGGCGTCTCGGGCCGTTTCGAGCTCGTGGAAACCGGGAGGGATTGCACTGTGGTGGTCGACTACGCCCATACTCCGGACGGGGTGGAAGCGGTGATCGCCGCCGCCCGCCGGCTGGCGGGGGGAGGCCGGATCATCGCCGTGGTGGGCGCCGGAGGCGACCGCGACCGGGCGAAGCGGCCCCTCATGGGCGCCGCCGCCGCCGCCGCCGACCTCGCCTTCATCACCTCGGACAACCCGCGGTCGGAGGACCCGGAGACCATCATCGCGGAGGTGCTGGCGGGCACGGCCGGGAGGGGGGCCGAGGTGCGGACCGAGGTCGACCGCCGCGTGGCCATCCGCCGGGCCCTGCGCGTCGCCGGACCCGGGGATGTGGTGCTCATCCTGGGCAAGGGGCACGAGACCGGCCAGCAGTTCGCCGACCGGGTCCTGCCCTTCGACGATCGGCAGGTGGCCCGTGAGGAGGCGGCGAGATGATCGCCATGCTCCTCGCCGCCATCGTGGCCTTCGGCATCACCATCGTTCTGACGCCGGTGGCCGTGCGCTTCTTCAGGGCGCGGCGGCTCGGCCAGCACATCCGCGAGGAGGTGGTGGGGCACCAGCACAAGGGGGGGACGCCCACCATGGGCGGACTGGTGATCCTGCTGGCGGTGGTGGCGGGGTGGTTCGCCGGGCACGTGGACGCGCGCAACGATGAAGGCGCCTGGCAGTTCGCTCTGAAGCAGTTCCACACTCCCGGCCTGCTGGTGCTCCTGGCCTTCGTCGGCCTGGGGCTCATCGGCCTCGCCGACGACCTGTCCAAGGTGCGCCGGGCGCGCAACCTTGGCCTGCGCAAGACCTGGAAGTTGCTCGGTCAGGGAGTGGTCGCCGGGCTCTTCGCCTGGGGGGCGCTCAGTTGGGACGTGAGCACCCAACTCGCCTTCACCCGCCCCTTCGGCATCGAACTGGGCTGGTTCTACGTGGTCTGGGTGCTGCTGCTGATCATCGGCACCTCGAATGCGGTCAACTTCACCGACGGCCTCGACGGCCTGGCGTCCGGGTCCTCGGCGCTGGTCTTCGGCGCCTTCACCATCATCGCCTTCTGGCAGTTCCGTCACCCGGAGTTCTACGGGGTGGGCGGGACCCTGGACCTGGCGATACTGGCCGCGGCGCTCACCGCGGCCACCCTGGGCTTCCTCTGGTGGAACACCGCCCCGGCCCGCATCTTCATGGGCGATACCGGCTCACAGGCGCTGGGAGGCGCCATGGCCGCCCTGGCCCTGCTCACCAGCACCGACCTCCTCCTGGTCATCCTCGGCGGGGTCTTCGTGCTGGAGGGCGCTTCGGTGGTGATCCAGATAGTCTCCTTCCACCTCTTCGGGCGCCGGGTCTTCAAGATGGCCCCGCTCCATCACCACTTCGAGCTCCTGGGATGGCCGGAGTCGACGGTCATCGTGCGCTTCTGGATCCTCGCCGGGCTGGGGGTGGCGCTGGCCCTGGGCATCTTCTACGGGGACTTCATCACGTCGGGAGGGGTGGGATGAAGGTGCTGTTGCTGGGGGCGGCGGTGAGCGGCCGGGCGGCCCTGAGGCTGCTCGAGGCGGAGGGACACCGCGTGGCCGTCTACGACGCCGACCCGGCGGCCCTCGAGGGCCTCGGCGACGGCCGCCGCACTCACGGGGGGGCCTGGGATGCCGCGCTCCTGGAGGGGGTCGACCTGGTGGTCACCAGTCCCGGCATCCCGGAGCACGCTCGCCCGCTCCGCGACGCCCTGGCGGCCGGCCTCACCGTGTGGGGAGAACTCGAACTCGCCGCTCGCCACCTGAGAGTCCCCCTGCTGGCGGTCACCGCCACCAACGGGAAGACCACCATCACCCGAATGGCGGTGACCATGCTGCAGGCGTCGGGCCGCCGGGCGGCCGCCGTGGGCAACATTGGGGTGCCTCTGGCCGATGCGGTGGGCGGCGACTGGGAGGTCCTGGTGGTGGAGGCCTCCTCGTTCCAGTTGCGCTTCACCGAGGCCTTCCACCCCCGGGCGGCGGTGCTCCTGAACGTGGCTCCGGACCACCTCGACTGGCACGGCGACTTCGACTCCTACCTGGCGGCCAAGGCGCGCCTCCACCGCCGCCAGGGTCCCGACGACCTTCTGGTGTTCGACGTCGACGACGCCGGGGCGCAGCGGGCGGTGACCGGTGCCCGGGCGCGACTCTGCCCGGTGAGCGGGCAGCGTCGGCCGGCCGGCGGGTCCGGGCCCGAGGGCGGGCGGCTCTGGGTGGGCGACGTCTCGGTGGCGGTGCCGGTGGACCACGCCGCCGACCCCATCTTCCTGGTGGACGCCGCCGCTGCCGGCACGGCGGCCCGGGAAGTCGGTGCCGACGCGGCGGGGATCGAGGCCGCCCTGCACGCCTTCGAGGCGCCGCGTCATCGACGGGAACTGGTGGGACGCTGGGCGGGCGTGGCCTGGGTGGACGACTCGAAGGCGACCAACCCGCATGCCGCGGTGGCGGCCATCCGGGCCCATGCCCCGGTGATCCTGATCGCCGGGGGGCGCAACAAGGCCCTGGACGTGGCCGCCATCAGCGCCGAGCCCGGCCTGCGTCACGTGATCGGCATCGGCGAGGCCGGCCCGGAGATGGTGGAGGCGGCCGCCGCCGGCACCGTCGCCGCCGGCATGGAGGAGGCGGTGGCCCTGGCCGACCGCCTGGCGCAGTCCGGCGACACCGTCCTGCTGGCCCCCGGCTGCGCCTCGTTCGACATGTTCCACTCCTATGCCCACCGCGGCGACGCCTTTGCCGCCGCGGTGCGGCGCTTGAAGGAGGGATGATGGACTCCGGCGTGGCGCTGAGCGTCGCCGGCGACCGAGCCGCCTGGCGGAGGGCGGAGGAGGCATCCCGCCGCTCCTGGCGCCTCACGGTGGCGCTGCTCATACCGGTGGGGCTCCTGGCCGTCGTCGGCCTCGGCGCCATTCTCTCGGCCTCGTCGGTACCGGCCCTGCAGGATCGCCAGGACTCCCTGTTCTACTTCCGACGGCAGCTGGTGTGGCTGGGGGGCGGGGTGGTCGCCCTGGCGCTGGCGGCGGCCCTCCCGCTGCGTTGGTGGCGCCGGCTGGCTTTCCCTCTCTTCGTGGGAACGGTGGTGCTCCTGGTGGCGGTGCAGTTGGTCGGCCTGCGGCGGGGGGGAGCGGAGCGCTGGCTGTCGCTGGGCCCCCTGGTGCTGCAGCCATCCGAGTTCGCCAAGCCGGCAACGGTCCTCTTCCTGGCCACGCTGGTGAGCCGCAAGGAGGACTCCATGCACCGCTTCCGGGACTTCCTCTGGCCGGTCGCCCTGTCCGTCGGGTTGGTGGGAGGGCTGGTGGTGGTGCAGCCCGACCTGGGCACCACGCTGCTCATCGCCGCCGGCGGCTTTGCCGTGCTGGTGGCTTCGGCTGCTCCGCTCGCCTTCGTGCTGGGCGGGGGCGCTATAGGGGCGGCCGCGGCGGTGGCCGCCGCGATGCTCTCTCCCTACCGGTGGGAGCGGGTCACCTCGTTCCTGAATGTGGGCGCCGACCCGCTCGACACCGGGTATCAGGCCATGCAATCGCTGGTGGCCCTCGGGACCGGGGGGTTGTTCGGGGTGGGGCTGGGGGCGAGCCGGGCCCGCTGGTCCTTCCTGCCCAATGCCCACACCGACTTCATCTTCTCCATAGTGGGGGAGGAGACCGGCCTGGCCGGGTCGCTGGCGGTGGTGCTCCTCTTCGCGGTGCTCACCACCGCCGGGATGCTGGTGGCGCTGCGCTGCCGGGATCGGTTCGGGCGCCTGGTGGCCATCGGGATCACCACCTGGCTGGCGGTGCAGGCACTGGTCAACATCGGAGGGGTCACCGGGGTCCTCCCCATCACCGGGGTGCCGCTCCCCTTCGTCTCCTACGGCGGAAGCGCCCTGCTCACCGAGATGATTGGGGTCGGCCTCCTGGTCGGGATCGCCCGAAAGGCCCCGGATCCGGAGGCGGCGGGATGATCGCCATCGCGGCCGCGGGGACGGGCGGGCACGTCTTCCCGGCCCTGGCCGTGGCCCGCGCTCTGGTGCAGCGCGGGCTGGACCCTGCCGAGGTGGTCTTCCTCGGGGGCCACCGCCTGGAGGCGCGAGCCGTCCCCGCGGCCGGCTTTCCCTTTGAGGCCTTTCAACTGGCCGGGCTGCGGCGCAGCCTCTCCCCGCGGAACCTGGCGATCCCCCTGATGCTGCACCGCAGCACGCGGGCCATGGCGGAGGCTCTAGAACGGCACCGGGTCCGGGCGGTGCTGGCGATGGGCGGGTATGTCAGCGTGCCGGCGGCGCGGGCGGCGCGTCGCCTGAGCCTCCCCCTCTTCCTGCAGGAACAGAATGCGGTGCCCGGCCTGGCGGTGCGCCTCACCGCGCGCCGGGCGCAACGGGTCTTCCTGGGCTTGCCCGGCCCGGCGGAGCGACTGCCCCGGAGCCTCCTGACGGGGAACCCGCTGCCGCCCGCGCTGGACGCCTTCGATCGAGCCGGCCTGGCCGCGGCGGCGCGGCGCCGTTATCACCTCCCCGAGGGGGCCACCGTCCTCGGCGTCCTGGGCGGGAGCCTGGGAGCCCGGGTGCTCAACGAGGCGGTAGCCGGCATCGTCGGCGCCTGGGCGGGAGAGCCGCTGGCGGTGGTGCACCTGGCGGGAGCGGAGGCGGAGGTGTTCGGCCCGCAGGCGGCGGCGGCCGCGTTACCGTGGCGTTGCCTGCCGTTCGAGGAGCAGATGCAGTACTTCTATGCCGCTTGCGACCTGGTGCTGTGCCGGGGCGGCGCCATGACCATCTCTGAGCTGGCGGCGACCGGGACGCCGGCCGTGGTGGTGCCGCTCGACCGGGTGGGCCAGCGGCACAACGCCGCCGTCCTCGAGGAGGCAGGAGGAGCGCGCCTGGTGCCGCAGGCCGGGGCGGCCGGCCTGCCGGGGGTGGTGGGGGCGCTGCTCGGGGACGAGGCGGCGCGCGCCGAGATGGCTCGCCGGGCGCGGACGAGAGCCCGGCCCGGTGCCGCCGAGGAGATCGCGGTTCGGCTCTTGGAGGCCGTGGGTGAGTGACCTGGCGTCGCGGCGGCGGATCCATCTGGTGGGAGCGGGCGGCATCGGCATGAGCGGCCTCGCCAAGCTGCTGGCCCAGGAGGGGCACGCCGTCAGTGGATCGGACCTCAAGCCCAGCCGGGCGCTCGGGGATCTGGAGGGCCTGGGGGTGGAGGTGTGGGTGGGGCATCGGCCTGCCCGGGCCGACGGCTGGGATCTGGTCGTGGCTTCGTCGGCGGTCCCGGAGCGCGATCCGGAGCTCAGCGCAGCGCGTGCCGCCGGCATCGAGGTGTGGTCGCGGCCGCGACTGCTGGAAGCCCTGACTCGCCGGGCCCCGGCGCTCGGGGTGGCGGGGACGCACGGCAAGACCACGGGCAGCGCCATGGTGGTGGCGGCGCTGCGGGCACTGGGCCGGGATCCCTCTTTCATGATCGGAGGGCACCTGGTGGACCTGAACACCAACGCGCACCGCGGCGAGCCCAGGTTGTTCGTGCTGGAGGCCGACGAGGCCTTCGGCACCTTTCTCGATGTCCACCTGGCGGCTCTGGCGGTGACCAACGTGGAGGCCGATCATCTCGACTACTACCAGACGCCGCAGGCGGTAGAGGAGGCCTTCGCCGAGGTGGCGGGGCGGGTGGCCGGCCCGGTAGTTGCCTGTCTCGACGACCCCGGCGCGCGGCGCCTGGCGGAACGAGTGCCGGGACTGGTCGGCTACGGGGTCGACCCGGAGGCTTCCTGGCGCATCACCGAGGTGGCGGCGCAGCCCGCCGGGATCTCCTTCACCCTGCGCCACGGCCGCCGGGCGGTGGAGGTGGCCGTCCCCCGTCCGGGTCTCCACATCGCCCGGAACGCCGCCGGGGCGCTCGCCCTGCTCGGGGAACTGGGCTACGACGTGGCCGGCGCGGCCGGGGGCCTGGCGTCATTCGGCGGGGTGAGGCGGCGCTTCGAGGTTAAGGCCCGTCTCGGCGGCATCACCGTCGTCGACGACTACGCCCACCACCCGACCGAAGTGGCGGCCACCATCGCCGCGGCGCGGCTGGGGGAGCCGGCCCGGGTGGTGGCGGTGTTCCAGCCCCACCGCTTCAGCCGGACGGCCGAGCACGCAGCGCGCTTCGGCGCGGCGTTGGCGGGGGCGGACCGGGTGGTCGTCACCGATGTCTATGCCGCCGGGGAGGCGCCGGTGCCCGGGGTGAGCGGTCGTCTGGTGGCCGACGCGGCGCGGGCTGCCGGAGCGGGGGTTACCTACGCCGCGCGGCGCAGCGAACTGGCCCGGGCGGTGGCGGACGAGGCCCGGCCGGGGGACCTGATCCTGCTGATGGGGGCGGGGGATATCACCCTGGTGGCCGACGAGCTGACCGCGATCTGGGGAGCGGCGGGGTGAGCGCGCTGGCCGACCTGGCCGCCGCCGGGATGCTGGCGCGAGATGTGCCCCTGGCCCCGCTGACCACGTACCGGTTCGGGGGGCCCGCCCGGTACTACCTGGAGGTGCACCACGAGGAGGAGTTGCTGACCGTCGCCGCCGGCCTGGCCGCCGAGCCCGTCCCGGTGCTGGTCCTGGGCCGGGGCAGCAACCTGGTGGTGTCGCCCCGGGGGTTCCCCGGGCTGGTGGTCCGGCCGGGTGAGGGGATGGGCGGGGTGGCGGTGGCGGGCGACGGGCTGATCGCCGCCGGGGCGGCCGCCGCTCAACCGGTGGTCGCCCGGCGGTGCGCCGCCGCCGGAAGGGGCGGCCTGGAGTTCATGGTGGGCATACCGGGGGCGGTGGGGGGGGCGGTACGGATGACCTCCGGGGGGCACGGCAGCGACACCGCGGCCTGGCTGGTGTCGGCACGGGTGGTCGATCTGCGCACGGGCTCGGTGGGGGAGCGGCCGGCGGCGGCTCTGGGCCTCTCGTACCGGCACAGCAACCTGGCAGACACCGACGTCGTGGTGGCCGCCACCCTGCGCACGGTGGCCCGGCCTCGGCGCGAGGGAGAGGCCATGATGCGGGAGATCGTCCGCTGGCGGCGCCGCACCCAGCCGGGGGGAGCCCTGAACGCGGGCAGCGTGTTCAAGAACCCGCCGGGGGACGCCGCCGGGCGCATCATCGACTCCGCCGGCCTCAAGGGATTGCGGGTGGGGAGAGTGGCGGTCTCCCCCAAGCACGCCAACTTCTTCGTGGCCGAAGCCGGCGCCTCGGCCCAGGACTTGTACGACCTGGTGGCCGAGGTGCGCCGGCGGGTGGCCGAGCGAACCGGCATCGTCCTCGAGCCCGAGGTGCGATTCGCGGGGCCGTTCGAAGGGCCGGAGTGAGCTACCCCTCCGGCGCCGGGGGCGGGAGGGCCCGGCTGCATTGGGGGTGGACCCTGGGCCTGACCGGGCTGCTCCTGGCGGGCGCGGCGGCGGCGGCGCTGCACTCCCCATGGCTCAAGCTGCGGGACATCGAGGTGGCAGGGGCCGAGCAGGCCGATGTGGCGGGACGCCTGGAGCGCGCGGGGATCGGGCCGGGAGCCTTCATGATCTGGCTGCGGCCGGGACAGATCGAAGCGGCGGTGCGGGCCGACCCCTGGGTGGCGGAGGTCCGGGTGCAGCGGGTGTTCCCCGGCCGTCTGGTGGTCGAGGTGCTGGAGCACCGGCCGGCGTTGTGGGCGGCGTCGGGCGAGGGCTGGCTCCTGGTGGCCCGCCGGGGCGTGGTGGTGGAGGCGGCTGCGGAGCCCGGAGCAGGGCTGCTGCAGGTGCAGGTGCCGTACCCTGCTGCCGCGCCGGGGGAGGAGTTGACGCCGCCCGAATGGCGGGAACTGGTGGATCTGGCCCTGGCCCTGAGCCCCGGCCTGGCCGCCCGCAGTCGGGTGACTTCGGAGGGAGGGGAGTTGTGGATCGCGGCCGAGGGTTTCCGCGCTCGGCTGGGGCCCCCCGTCGATCTGGCCGACAAGGGGAGGGTGTTCGAGGCGCTGCTGGCGGAGGGTCTCGCGGTGGGGGCACAGATCGACCTGGTGGCTCCGACCCGGCCGGCAGTGTTCCTTCCAGGAGCGGGCGTCGAGGAGGAAGATCAACCTGTGGTGGAGGGTTAGGTCGGGGATGACCGGAGCGGCACGAGTCGGGCTAACCTTTCACAGCAGGTTCAGGGAGGATGTGTGATGGAGCGTCGGCCGCCGCCCAAGCAAGGCGAGAGTGCCCGCATGGCGATGCCGGATCCCCACGGCATGCAAGCGTACCTGGCGGTCATCAAGGTGGTCGGCGTGGGCGGGGCCGGGGTCAACGCCATCAACCGGATGATCGAGGCCGGGCTGCGCGGGGTGGAGTTCGTGGCGGTCAACACCGACGCCCAGGCCCTGCTCATGTCCGATGCCGACATCAAGCTCGACATCGGGCGCAGCCTGACCCGGGGCCTCGGGGCGGGCGCCGATCCCGAAGTGGGGCGGGGCGCCGCCGAAGAGCATCGCAACGAGATCGAGGAGGCCATGCGCGGCGCCGACATGGTCTTCGTCACCGCCGGCGAGGGGGGCGGCACCGGCACCGGGGCAGCGCCGGTGGTGGCCGAGGTGGCCCGAAGCGTCGGAGCGCTGACGGTGGCGGTGGTGACCCGGCCCTTCGGCTTCGAAGGCCGGCGTCGCTCGGTGCAAGCGGAACAGGGCATCCAGGCCTTGAAGGCGGCGGTGGACACCCTCATCATCATCCCCAACCAGCGGCTGCTGGAGTACGCCGACGCCGAACTGCCCATGGTCGAAGCCTTCCGCATGGCCGACGAGGTGCTGCTCCACGGGGTGGGCGGCATCACCGACCTGATCACCACGCCGGGCCTGATCAACGTGGACTTCGCCGACGTGAGGGCGATCATGAAGGACGCCGGGTCGGCCGTCATGGGCATCGGCCGCGGCACCGGGGAGAACCGGGCTCAGCAGGCGGCGCGCAAAGCCATGGCCAGCCCCATGCTGGAGACCTCCATGGAGGGGGCGCGCGGGGTGCTGCTCTCCATCGCCGGCCCCTCCAGCCTGAGCCTGCACGAGGTGAACACCGCGGCCATCGCCATCTCGGAGCACTGCGACCCCGACGCCAACGTGATCTTCGGGGCGGTCGTCGACGACTCCCTGGGCGACGAGATGCGGGTCACGGTGATCGCCGCCGGGTTCGACCTCGATCGGAGCCGGCCGGCGCTGCGCCCGGGGACGGCCCCCGGCCCACGGGGCCCGCGTCCGCCGGTCCCGAAAGGCACCGAGCCCGGCGAGGGTGATGCCGAGGGCGGCCTCGACGACATCGACATCCCCGACTTCCTGAAGGGATGATCTGCCCTCCCGGGTTCGCCGGGGCAGCATTCGGCACGGCCGCCGACGGTGACGGCCGTCGGGATCCGGGCGTCCGGGCCCGCTTCTCCGCCGCCCTGGGGATCGCCGCCGAGTGGGCCTACCTGCATCAGGTGCACGGCCGCCGGGTGCGGCGGGTGGAGGCTCCGGGTCCGGCCGGCGATGGGGACGCCATCTTCACCACCCGCCCGGGGCTGCCCCTGGCCATCGGCACCGCCGACTGCCTGCCGGTGGTCCTCGAGGCGCCCGGCGCCGCCGGCCTGGCCCATGTGGGATGGCGGGGAGCCGTCGCCGGCGTGGTCGGCGCCCTGCGCCGGGCCATGGAGCGAGCCGGGGTGGCGCCGGAGCGGGCGGCCATCGGGCCGGGGATCGGCCCATGCTGCTACGCGGTGGGCCCGGAGGTGCTGGCGCGGCTGCCCGGGTTCCGCTCGGTGGCGCGGCTGGGGGCCGAGTCGGTGGATCTCGCCGCCGCCGTCGCGGCCGAACTCGACGGCCTGCAGGTGTGGCAGGCCGGGGAGTGCACCTCGTGCGGCCTGGGTTTCCACTCTTACCGCCGGGATGGCACCCGGGAGCGACAGGTGGCGGTGGCATGGGTCCCCTGAGGCTGGACGAGGTGCGGGAGCGCATCGCCTCCGCCGCGGCCCGGGCGGGGCGCGATGAGGCCCGGATCACCCTGGTGGCGGTCACCAAGGGCGTGCCGGCGGACCTGGTGCGCGCCGCTTACGCCGCCGGGCAGCGCGACTTCGGCGAGAACCGGGCCGACTCCCTGGCGGCGCGGTGGGGTGAGCTGCCGGCCGACGCCCGCTGGCACTTCATTGGACGCCTGCAGGGCAACAAGGTGCGGCTGGTGCGGCCGGTGGCGGCGCTGCTGCACTCCCTCGACCGGACGGATCTGGCGGGCTACTGGGCTAAAGGCCCGGGCTTGCCGCCGCCGGCCTTGGTACAGGTGAACGTCTCCGGGGAAGGGCAGAAGGCAGGAGTGGCTCCGGCAGAGGTCGAAGCCCTGCTGGCGGCCGCGGTGCACCTGGGCATCGAGGTGCCGGGCCTGATGACCATCCCTCCGGCCGCGGCCGATCCCGAAGAGGCGCGTCCTCACTTCAGGGCGCTGGCCGATCTGCGGCGCTCGCTCGCGACGCGGTGGCCGGGCCTCAGCGGTCTGTCCATGGGGATGAGCGACGACTTCGAGGTGGCAGTGGAGGAAGGCGCCACCCTGTTGCGGGTGGGACGGGCTATCTTTGGTCCGTTCCAAGACGACGGAAGGCGGGGGTGAGCCGATGGCCAAGGTCTGGCAGAAGGCGCTCTTCTACCTGGGGCTCGTGGATGAGGAGGAGCCCGGGGACGGAGGGGGCAGGGCCCTGCCGTCTGCCGCCGGCGGCGGCTACGGCGCGCCGGGCCAGCGTCCCGGACCGTCGGTCGGTCAGGTCGGGCCGGGCGAGGCGCCGCCGTACCGAGAGGGCGGCGGGGCCCGGCGGGTCGAGCCGCCGGCGGCGCGCCCCGCGCACTCGTTCCGTCGCGTCGAGCCGCCCATGGCCCCGCGGCGGCGGCCGAGCGCGGAGGGGGCCCTGGCCGAAGCCGGGGTCATCGGCGAAGTGACCGAGTACAGCGGGGTGCGCACCGTGACCGACCAGGACCTCGAAACCCAGGTGATCACCGCCCGGTCTTACGCCGACGCCCAGTTGCTGGCCGATCACATCCGGGCCAACTCGCCGGTGGTGCTCGACCTGCGCAAGGTGGAGCCGGCCATGGTGCGCCGCCTGGTGGACTTCGCCAGCGGGCTCACCTACGCCCTCGGCGGCTCGATGCGCAAGATCGGGCAGGGGGTGATCCTGGTGACCCCGGCCAACGTCAACGTCGGCCGCGACGAGCGCCGCCGCCTGCAGAGCCTGGGCTACTACCAGGAGTCCGAGGGCAGCTAGCCGGTGCGTTTCCTGTGCCTGGCGCTGCGGGCCTATGCCCTGGTGGTCTTCGCCCGAGTCGTGGTCGAATGGGTTCCGGTGGGTGATGAGCACCCGGTGGGCCGCCTGCGGCGGGGCCTGCGCCTGGTCACCCAACCGGTGCTTGCTCCTCTGCGGGCGCTGCTCCCGCCGGTGCGCCTGGGTTCGGTGGCGCTCGACCTATCGCCCCTCGTCCTTATCCTGGTGCTCAACCTGGTGGCCCAGGTCCTCTGCTGAGGTCCCGCCCGGCCCCGCCGCCCGGGTGACTTCGATCCGGACGGTGTGGCCGTCGACCTCCAGCGGTTCGCCCGGCCCCGGCTCTCCCCGTCGCAGGTCGAGGGCCAGCACCTCGCCGGCCACCCAGGTGCTGTGCGTCTCGAGCGCGTCGGCCACTTCCGCCGAGTCGGTGGCCCACGTGAGGGTGATGCGATCGGAGACGTGCAGGCCGGCGGCGCGTCGGCGCGCCTGCACCGCCTTCACGACCTCCCGCGCCAATCCCTCCCGAACCAGTGCGGGAGTCAGCGTGGTGTCGAGGGCGACCGCCAGGCGCGCCGCGGCGGCCACCACCACCCCGGGGAGCGGCGCTCGGCCGACCACCACGTCCTCGAGGACGATCTCCTCTCCGGCGAGGCGCACCCGGGATCCGGAGAGCAGGCCGGCCAGGGCGTCCTCATCGAGGGCCTCGATGGCGGCGGCCACCCCCTTCATGCGCGGCCCGAGGCGGGGGCCGAGCCGCCGGTAGTTGGGCTTGGCGCTGAGGCGGGCGTGGGCCCGCTCGTCGTCGCTGCCGGCCACTGCCTTGACGTTCAGCTCCTCGGCGATTAGTTCGGTGTGGGCGGCGACGGCGGCCCGGACCGCCGCGTCGTGGCTGACCACTGTGAGCGACGGCAAGGGCTGGCGCACCCGCAGCCCCTGGGCCCGGCGCAGGCCCCGGCCGAGGCTCACCACCTCCCGCACCACGGCCATGTCGGCCTCCAAGGCGGGGTCGATCAGGGCGGGGTCGGCTTCCGGATAGTCGCAGTGATGCACGCTGCGCGGCACCGGGGAGTCGGCCGGGGCCCGGGCGACCACCAGTTCCTGGTACAGGGCCTCGGTCACGAAGGGAAGCACCGGCGCCATGACCTTGGCGAAAGCCACCAGGACCTCGTAGAGGGTGGCGAAGGCGGCCAGGGTGTCGGCCGCCACAGAGGCGCCCCCGGCATGGCGCTGGCGCCAGAAGCGCCGCCGCGAACGGCGGATGTACCAGTTGGTGAGATCGTCGACGAAGTCGATCATGGGCGGGACCACGTCGTAGAGGAAGTAGCCCTCCATCTTCCCGTTCACCCGGGCGACGAGGCTCTGCAGCACCGAGAGGACCCAGCGGTCGATCTCGGGGCGATCGGCCGGCGGCGGGGCGGCGGCCAGGTCGGTGGCGTCTATCCCGTCGGCGGCGGCGTAGGTGGTGAAGAAGGAGAAAGCGTTCCACAGGGGGAGCATCACGCTGCGCACCACCTCGCGCACCCCCTCCTCGGAGAAGCGCAGCGGTTCGGCGCGCACCACCGGGGAGTTGATGAGGTAGGCGCGCAGGGCGTCGGCCCCCATGCTCTCCATGAGGGCGAAGGGGTCGGGGTAGTTCTTGAGGCTCTTGGACATCTTGCGGCCGTCCTCGGAGAGGATGAGGCCGTTGACCACGCAGTTGCGGAAAGGCGCCCGGTCGAACAGGGCGGTGGAGAGCACCAGCAGGGTGTAGAACCAGCCGCGGGTCTGGTCCAGGCCCTCGGCGATGTAGTCGGCGGGGAAGCGGCGGGCGAAGCCGTCGGGGTCCTCGAAGGGGTAGTGGTGCTGGGCGTAGGGCATCGCCCCCGACTCGAACCACACGTCGAGCACTTCGGGCACCCGGGCCATGGTCGCCCCGCACTCCGGGCAGGGGAACGTCACCCCGTCCACCACGTGCTTGTGCAGGTCGGTGAGGCGGACGCCGGAGAGTTGGAACAGATCCTCGATGGACCCCACGCAGACCTGATGGCGGCAGGAGGGGCACTCCCAGACCGGGAGGCACGACCCCCAGTAGCGGTTGCGGCTGATCGCCCAGTCGCGCGCCTGCGCCAGCCAGTTGCCGAAGCGGCGCTCGCCGACGAACGCGGGAACCCAGTGGATCTCCCGGTTCAACTCCACCATGCGGTCGCGCAGCGCTTCCACCCGCACGAACCAGGTGGGGATGGCCTTGTAGATGAGGGGGGTGCCGGTGCGCCAGCAGTAGGGGTAGGAGTGGACGATGCGCCCGCTCTGGACCAGAGCTCCCCGCTCACCCAGGAGGCGCAGCAGGACGGGGTCGGCGTCCTTGACGTTCATCCCCTGCACTTCGGGCACGGCGGCGGTGAAGCGGGCCTCGGCATCCACCGGGTCGACCAGCGCGGTGATCCCGGCCTGCTGCAGGGCGAGGAAGTCGGCTTCGCCGTAGGCCGGGGCCATGTGGACCAGGCCGGTCCCTTCGGCGGTGCTGACTTCGTCGGCCGCGATCACCACGAAAGCCCCGCGTTCCTGCTCCTCGACGAAGTGGTCGAACGGCGGGCGGTAGGCGGCTCCCACCATCTCGGCGCCGCGCCCGGCGGCGGCGGGATGGACGGCGTGGTCGGGCCAGTAGGAGGCGGCGAGGCCGGCGGCGATCCAGTAGCGACCCTCGTGGCCGCCCAGGGGAGCGTCGATGCGCACGTAATCGAGGTCGGCGCCGACGGCCACCGCCAGGTTGGCCGGCAGAGTCCATGGGGTGGTGGTCCACACCAGGAGGTGGTCTCCGGCCTGCACCGGGCCCCGGCCGGCGGTTACCTCGAGGCGCACCGTCAGCGACGGGTCTTCGACGTCGCGGTAGTCCATGTTGGCCTCGAAGTTGGAGAGGGGCGTGGCGGCGCCGTAGGAGTAGGGAAGGACCTTGAAGGCGCGGTAGATGAGCCCCCGATCCCACAGGCTCCGGAACACCCACCAGACCGACTCCATGAAGCCGAGGTCGAGGGTCTTGTAGTCGTGCTCGAAGTCGACCCAGCGGCCGATGCGCCGGGTGTAGGCCTGCCACGGGCCGGTGTTGGCCGCCACCAGGGCACGCGCCGCCTCATTGAAGCGTTCGACCCCGAAGGCCTCGATATCGGCCGGCCCCGACAGGCCCAGTTGCTGCTGGACTTCCATCTCGATGGGGAGGCCGTGGGTGTCCCAGCCGAAGCGGCGCACCACGCGGTGCCCGCGCATCGTCCAGTAGCGGGGGACCACGTCCTTCAGCAACCCGGCGAGGAGCGTCCCGTAGTGCGGGCTGCCGGTGGGGAAGGGCGGGCCGTCGTAGAAGGTGAACTCCGACTCCGGCGGGCGCATCTCGACCGAGGTGCCGAAGGCGTCGATCTCGTCCCAGAGGCGGAGGATGCCGGCCTCCAGCGCGGGGAAGGAGACTTCGGGGGAGATGGGGCGGAATACCTTGTGGTCGGCCATGGCGTCCTCGGTCGGCTGCGTCCTCGCCGCCGGGACGGGGGGCGCCCGCGGTACCACCCGGCTTGCCGCCCGGGAGGGCGGCCGCTCGTTTGCCCCATGCGGAGGGGTCGCCGGCGGGGTCTAGTTGGGCCGGGGCCCGTTCTTCCCGCGGCTCGGGGGTGATGTCCGCTCCGGGCGGAGGCACCGGCCTCACACCGTACGCCGGCTCGCTCGGCCTCTCTCCGGGCGGCGCGTCCCCGTCTGCGCCGTCGGGCGGGATGGTAGCCGCGCCCGCGCGCCATCCCCGGCGGTGGTGGCTCGTAGGATGGCGGGCATGGCCCTTCCCCCGGAGGTGGTGGCACCGCACCCGGATGGGGTGGTGGTGACGGTATGGGTGGTGCCGGGAGCGTCCCGCGACGAGGTGGTGGGCCGGCACGGCGGGGCGCTGCGGGTCAGGGTCACCGCTCCGGCCGACGGGGGGCGAGCCAACCGGGCGGCGGCGGCTCTGGTCGCCCGGGCGCTCGGCGGAGAGGGCGGAACGGTCATCTCGGGTAGAGCGAGCCGGCGCAAGCGGGTGGTGGTTGCCGGGGTGTCGGCGGCGGCGGCCGCGATGCGTCTGCAGTCGGTGATCGGGGACGGGTGAAGCCGGAGGGGCCGTGCTAGCCTGCCCGGTCCCAGGAGGTCTTGTGGCGCGAGATCTGGCCAAATCCACCCTCGAACGCTTCCGCCGCCGCCTCGACGAGGAGCGGGTGCGGCTGCTGGCGGTTATCGCCGAGATCGAGGAGCAGCAGGAGGAGGTGCGGCTCACCGAGACCTCCTCCGAGCGGAGCCCCGACCCGAACACCGCCGAAGGTGGCTCCCTGGCTTTCGAGATGGAGAAGGAGCTGTCCTTGGCACGCAATGCCGAGGATCTCCTGGCCCAGGTGAACGAGGCGCTGGAGCGCCTGGCCGCCGGCTCCTACGGCCGCTGCGCGGAGTGCGGCAAGGCCATCCCGGTGGCCCGACTGGAGGCAGTGCCGCACACCAGGCTCTGCGTGGGTTGCGCCGCCGGACGCCGGTGACTTCGCGTCTGCTCGCCCTCGCCGTCGCCGCCGCCGTGGTGGTCGCCGACCAGCTCACCAAGTGGTGGGTGGTGAGCACCCTTCCCGGAAGGCCGATCGAGTTGATCCCGGGGGTGCTGCAACTTCGCTACACCGAGAACACCGGGGCTGCCTGGGGGCTGCTGCCGGGAGCGGGGTCGTTCATCGCTCTGGGAGCCATCGCCGCCGCAGTGGTGATCGTGTTGGTGGTGCATCGCCTGCAGCGGCGCCTGGAGGCGGTGGCCATGGGCCTGGTGCTGGGCGGGGCGCTGGGGAACCTCGGCGACCGTGTCTTCCGCGGCCCCGGCCTCCTCGACGGCCCGGTGGTGGACTTCGTGGACTTCAGCCACTTCCCGGCTTTCAACGTGGCCGACAGCGCCATCACCGTGGGGGCCGCCCTGGCCATCCTCGCCGCCTTTGTGCTCGGCCGGAGGGCCAAGGAGAATGCCGACCCTGCGGCTTGAGGTCCCCGACGACGCCGGCGGGCAGCGCGCCGACAAGGTTCTGGCGGCTCTGGCCGGGGTGAGCCGGTCGCTGGCCCGCCGCCTGCTGGAGACGGGCGATGCCCGGCTGGAGGGCGCGCAGGTGGCCCCCCGCACCACCGTGGCCGCCGGCCAGGTGTTGGAGGCGACGCTTCCCGAGGCCTCCGGGCTGCAGCCGGAACCGGTGCCGTTCGCCGTCGTCTACGAGGACGAGCACCTCGCGGTCGTCGACAAGCCGACGGGGGTGGTGGTGCATCCGGGCGCCGGAGGGGGCAGCGGGACGCTGGCGGCGGGTCTCCTGGCCCGCTGGCCGGGGTTGCGGGGGGTGGGGGAGGAGGGCCGCTGGGGGCTGGTGCACCGCCTCGACCAGGACACCTCGGGCCTGCTGGTGGTGGCTCTCAGTGAGGCCGCCTTCCCGGTGCTGCGCCGGATGATGGCCCGTCACGAGGCCGAGCGCACCTACCTGGCTCTGGTGCGCGGCATCCCCGAGGCGGCCACGGGGACCATCGAGGCCCCGCTGGGGCGCGACCCGCGGCGCCGGGGCCGGGTGCGGGTCGACCCGGCAGGGCGGGCGGCGCGCACCCACTACCGGCGGCGTGCCGCCTGGCGAAACCGCGACCTGGCTCTGCTCGAACTGACTCTGGAGACCGGGCGCACCCATCAGATCAGGGTGCACCTGAGCGCCATCGGCCACCCTCTGGTGGCCGACCGGCGCTACGGGCGGGACGACGGCCTGGCGCCGCGCCTGTTCCTGCATGCCGCCCGACTGCGTTTCACCCATCCCATCACCGGGGCGGAGGTGCTGGTGGAGTCCCCTCTGCCCGCCGACCTGCAGGAGGCCTTGGAGGCACTGGGCGAGCCGACGGGGTAGGGCAGTATCGCCCTCGGGGGGCGCTGCCGGCTCAACAAGCCTTCCGGCTCCGTCTGCTCTGCTCCCCCGTGGGGACGGGGGAGGTGGCCCGCCAGGGCCGGAGGGGGAAGCCGTCTTCTCCTCCCCCGTGGGGACGGGGGAGGTGGCCCGCCAGGGCCGGAGGGGGAAGCGGAACACGCAGACCTCCGCCGCGGCCTCCGCAGCCCTTCCCCCGGCCCTCTCCCTCTGGAGCGGAAGGGGGAGCAGTCCGCTCCTCTCCCCGCCGCCGTGGGGAGGGAACCCCACCCTGGGGGGCTGCCTGGCAGTGTTGTCGAGGCGGAGCGGGGTCAGCCCAGGCCGAGAACGGTGAGCAGGGCCGCATCGACTCCCCACTGCTCCTCCGGGCTGAGCCTGCCGGCCAGCTTCCCCAGCCGTTGCACATCCACCGCCCCGACCTGTTCGACGAGGACGCGGGTCCGCTCCCCGGCCACTTCGATCTCCGGCCGGAACGACGCCGACTTGGCGCTCTGCGACGTAGGGGCGATGAGCACGATCGAGCGCGGCAGCAACGCATCGGCCTGGACGACGACCCCGTAGCGGCGGCCGTGCTGCTCGTGGCCCAGGCCTTTGGGCAGGCGAAGGAGGAGAACATCACCTCGCTGCACGAAGCTGCTCCATGAGATCGGCCACCCGCATCATCTCGGCACGGTCGTCCTCATCTGCTTCGAGGGTGGCGGCCTCCTCTGCGAGGAGGCGCTTGGCCCCGAGGCGATCAGCCGCCTGGATGAGGGCCGTCCTGATGGCCTGAGAGCGGCTCAAGCCGGTCGCTTCGAGCCTGCCGAGCGCCTGCAGGGCATCATCGTCGAGCCGCACCGAAATGGCCCGTGACATGCGGGGCAGCGTATCACGATCTGTCATACCCATCCAGACAGGACTGTGAAGTCGAGGTCCCCTGGGGGAGGGTGGCCTTATCTGAAGCCGGCCTCGGGGGCGGGTGGTTCTGTCACTGCCGGGTGATATGTAGGTGGGGTGTGCGCTGATACCGAGAAGTGTGCTTGTGCGGTGCTGGCGGTCCGGCCCGGGGGTCTGACCCCGGCAGGCTTGGCCGACGGCCTGCGGCACCTGGGCCGGCTGGCCGCCCGGGTGGA
>Ga0194112_10000298_pt1 | contig 70863 bp, 56 predicted proteins | sample TA2MahC400mmetaG_FD_146191 | JGI IMG/M metagenome (GOLD analysis project Ga0194112, IMG submission 146191) | Freshwater microbial communities from Lake Tanganyika, Tanzania - TA2015016 Mahale Deep Cast 400m | ecosystem: Environmental > Aquatic > Freshwater > Lake | place: Tanzania: Lake... | reverse complement strand
CAGGAGAGGTTCTGGGAAACAGACTGTTGGAGTGTTGGTGGAGTGGGTGGTTTTCATAGGTGATTGATCATCACCTATTTGACCGGCCTCCCCGGCCTTCGTTCAATCAATCAGTGAATTATTCAGGTTAGAACCGCCAACAAAACTGATTCTTGTGCTATAACCTGAGTACACCAACGAGTTGTGAACTTTCCATCCTAATGCCTTGTGCGTCTCGCGTTCGCTGCGGCCGTTGGCGGCATCGTCGCGAGCCTTCGCTTGCTGTTTGATCAACGCGCGCGCCTTCTGCAAACGCTCCGGCCAGATGAATCGCGGCGCTTTCGCCGGGTCGTAGCCCGCCATGTGCCCGGTCAGACGCGCTGCGGGCTTCGTGTATTTCAGCGCCGTATCACCGAAGACCTCGCGGCAAATCGCAGCGAGGCCGGGGTCGTATTCGAGCAGTTCGGCGCGGGTGTTGACGTGATTGTGGTCGTGATCGTTCTCGCGATTGTTGTCGAACCACGATTGCACGCCCTCCGCGAAATATTCGTGATGGTTGACGCCGGCGTATTTGCCTTTCCACAGGCCGGACTTCATCGCCGCGTCGTAGGTCGCTTTCAAGCGCGCATCGAAGGTCGGGTCCACGTTGACCATGCCGCGCAGGTGGATGTTGTGTGCGAACTCGTGGATGAGGATGCACTCCGCGGCGTAGGGATCACCCGGATAGCCGAGCAAGTTCTCCTCGGCACAGGAGCAATAGGGATCTGTCTTACTGCCGCCCAAGCCGCGCGCTCGCGCGTCAATGTAATCCTTGCCGGAAACATCCGGCAGTCCGCGTTTTTCACTGGCGGCGAGCCGCGCGAACTCTGGCTGGTCAGTGGTGAACTCGTTCCATGCAAGGATGCACAGGCGCGAGCCGCTCTTGATCATGGCCTCGCGCACATCGGGCCGTTTGGCGAGCATGAGATCCACAAGATAGGCTGCTTCTTTGAGAGCGTAGGGATTCACTTTCGCCGACGCAACGATGGGATAGCCGTGCGCAGTGATGCGCTGCGTGTAAAAGGCGGGGATACCCCCGAATCGAAACGCCTGCACGGGCACAAGGCTCGTCACGATGGACTCAGACTTGTCATGTTGGCCAACGATTGCGAACCGATGACCGAGTGTGGTTGTAATCAAGGTGTTCTTGCCGGGCGCCACGACACGGTTGAGCACGCGCTCGTTGTCGGATTTCAGCCAGAAGATGGCGATGGGCTGCTCGCTGCCGTTGATGATTTGCAGCACCGGGCGCGGCGTTTCGGCAGATTCGCTACAACACACGAACAAGGCGACGAGAAACTGCAGGATGGAATGGAGTGTTTTTGGTTGTTTCATGGTTGCTCCTAGACGATCTCCTCCCGCGCAGCATCCCAGCGCACCATGCGTCGTTCCTGCTGTGCCTTCAGCGACATCAGGAACGTGGCCGTTTCGATGAACGCTTCATCCGTCGAGCATTTTGGCGTGCCGCGGGTGCGGATGCAATTCAACCAGTCCTCCATGTGGTTGGGCTGCTGCGGTGTTTTGCCGCGCTGATAGCCTTTTGGTAGGTCAGCGTTTTCGCGGTAGCCCGCCGGGACAATCTGAAACGTGGTGACATCGTGCGCGATGGCGTCGAACCGCAACGTCGCCTCGCGTCCGCAGATGGTCACCGGTTGGCTGTCGGTGGTGTTCATGCTCCCAGTAAACGTGACCGTGCGACCGAGTTTCTCGAATTGATAAACCGCGCTCCACGTGTCCGGCACTTCGCGGTCGTCACGCAGCAACGCGATTTGGCCAGCCGAAACGCAATTGTCGGGAATGCCGTGGCCGAGGAGGTATTGGACGAAATCCATCTCGTGCGAAAGCAGGTCGCCCGCGTAGCCGGTGCCGTAGGCGTAATAACAGCGCCAGTGCCAGAAATGCCGCTCGTTCCATGGAATCTTCGGTGCCGGCCCGAGCCACAGGTCCCAGTTCAGATTCTTGATCACCTGCGCCGGGTCGGGCCGCTCCCATTGGTCATAGTAGCCATACCAACGCCAGTTCGGATGCTCCGGCTCAAGCGACTTGAACCGGCCGGTCCGCACCAACGTGATCGGACCGAGAATGCCACTCGCAATCACTTCCTTCGCCTGCAACGCGCAAGTCGCCTGACGCGCGTGATGGCCGAGTTGGAACACAACCTTGCTCTTCTTCAATGCATCCCGCATCAGCTTCGCCTCCGCCAGCGTCCGCGAAAAACCTTTTTCGCAGTAAATATCTTTACCGGCCTTCACCGCATCGAGCACCATCTGGCAATGCCAATGATCCGGCGTCGCGATGACCACCGCGTCCACATTCCGATCTGCCAGCAATTCCCGGTAATCCACATACGCCTTCACATCGGGATTGAGACTGCGCTCGACGCCCTTCTGCCGGTGCGGCCCGTACACGTCGCAGACGGCGGTGACCTTGATGCCGTCGCAGTTCACGACGCCGTTGATGAGATCGCCGCCGCGCGTCCCCAAGCCGATGCAACCAACGCCAATCGTTTTCGCCGGTGATTCCGCCGACAGAATTGCCGGCGCCACTGCCGTCGCCAGCGTCGCCTGCAAGAACTGCCGCCGGTTCAGTTTCAAATGGTCACTCATGGTAGTTGCCCTTTCTAATATCGAGCAAGCGCTTCAACTCTTTCACAATGTCCGGGTGTTTGAAATAGAGATTCGTTCGCTCGCCGGGATCGGTTGCAAGATTGTAGAGTTGGCCCGGCGCGTCCGGCGCGGTGTCGGGAAGCGCGAACGCTTTGAGTTCGGCGCGGTCGTAGTTGTTTCCGCCGGAGCCGCGGTGGTCCAGATATTTCCACGGGCCTCGACGAATGGAGAGAACGCTCAAGGCCTGTTGTACCGTGTAGGCACGCGCCGGCTTGGTTCCATCTCCATGCAACAAGACCGGCAGCAGATTGCAACTGTCCGGCGCGGCGTTGCTGGGCAGCGTCGCGCCGCATACCGCGGCACAGGTGGCCATCACGTCGGTCATCGAGACCGTCTGGGCGCTCGTGCTTCCCGGCTTCACCTTGCCCGGCCAACGCACGATGAACGGCACCCGGTGCCCGCCTTCCCAGTTGTCGCGTTTCATTCCGCGCCACGGTCGCGCGCCGTCGTGTCCGTAATCCGCGCGCATGTGAACCACCGACGTGACCTCCGGACCGTTGTCGCTGGACAACATGACCAGCGTGTTGTCCGCGACGCCGAGTTTCTCCAGCGTGTCCAGCAACTCGCCCACGATCCAGTCGAACTCGTGGATGAAATCGCCGTGCGGCCCGGCCTTGGTCTTGCCCTGAAACTGGCGCCCGGCGAACGACGGCAGATGCACGGCGGCGGTGGCGTGATAGAGGAAGAACGGCTTATGCGGCTGACGCTTCACATGTTCTTCCAGAAATTCCTTGCTCTTCTTCAGGAACACCATGTCCACTTCCTCGATGTCGTAGTCCGGCGCAATCAAGCCCGGCCGATTGTCGTGCGCGTATGGGTGTTTGGGCAGCTTGCTTTTGTCGAGCAGTTTGGTGGGCGGCACCGGAATACGGTCGCCAACGATGAACGCATACAGATGATCCGTGCCCGGGCAGCAGGCCGTTCCAAAGAACCAGTCGAAGCCTCGATGAATCGGCGTATCCGGAATGGCGCGCGCGAAATCAATCCGCTTGACGCCTTCCAACCCTTGATCGGCAATCCGCACGCCCTTGGCATCGAAAAACGTCAGTCCGACGTGCCACTTGCCGGTCATCGCGGTTGCGTAACCCCGGTTGCGGAGCATCTGCGGCAGCGTGAGCTGGTTCTCCCGAATCAGACAAGGACCGCCCGCGCCGGTGAACACCGGCACGCGTCCCGCTCGAAACGGCATCTGGCCCGTGAGCAGGCTGTAGCGCGTCGGCGTGCAAACCGTGCTGGGCGAATGAGCGTCAGTGAACCGCATGCCTTCGCGCGCCAAGCGGTCGATCCGCGGCGTCGGCACCTTTGATTGCACGTTGTAACAGGACACGTCGCCGTAGCCGAGATCATCGGCGAGAATGAAAACGATGTTCGGCTTCCCGTTGGCTAACGATTGGCCGTAAAACAGCGCAAAGAAAGCAAAGAGGACGCAAAACGGTTTCATGTGTTCGGCAGATGTATAGCTGCCCACGGGTGACTTGGTCAATGTTCCCTGTCAGCAAACAACTTTGGCGTGGACACCTGACCGTGGGTGCGATTAGGTTTCTGTCCGACATGAAAATGCTTGTTGCGATTCTGTGGGCATCTGTCGTTTGCGCGCAGGGCGCGACTGTTCCGCTGACCGAGGAGCGCGAAACGGCCAGCCCGGCGAATGATGAACGCGTGGGAGTCAATCCGCCGCCGCTCTTATGGCCGGCCACGAAGGATAAATCGAAATCGGTCCGTTACGCGGTCCGGTTGTCGCAAGACCCGAAGTTTCCGGCGGCGGCAACCATCAGCGGCGAAGGCATTCCGTGGGCGATGTTCAATCCGCACGTCAAACTCGCGCCGGGCACTTGGCACTGGCAATATCGCACGGACAAATCCGAATGGTCTCAGGTGTTCCGCTTTCGCGTCGAGCCGGGGATTCGGGAATTCGTGACGCCGCCGGCGAGCAAGATGCTGGCAGCGATACCTTCTCAGCGGCCTCGCGTGCTCGCTGACCCGAACGACATGCCGGCATTGAAGAGACGTCTCGATACCACTCGGGCCACGCGAGGGTATGCGCGACGCGCCGACCGGTTCCTCAACAGCGAGCTTCCCGATGTGTCGCGGGCGAAACCGAAACAGAAGGGCGCCACCTCTTACGAAGACAAGAATTTTGCGAAATGGGCCAGCAAAGCGTTTGCCGGGGATTTCGTGCAGGAACTCGCATGGCTGCTGCCGGCGTATCTGGCCACGGGCGACAAACGATATCAGCACGAGATCTTGCGGCGCGGCCTGGTCGTCGCTGAGTTGGACCCGGATGGCGTCACCTCACCGAAAGTGAGCGATTTTGCCGATGGCTCCTGCATGAGGTCGCTCGCGTTCGCTTACGACGCCTGCTACGACCTGCTCACGCCGGCGCAGTGCGCCACAATGCGCGAGGCGATCTTGGCCCGCGGCGGGCGGTTTTTCCAACGCTCCGTCAACCGGCTCGAAACACGCTTGGGCAACGCGCATGTCTGGCAGCATATTTTGACGCAGTTCACCGAGATGGCGTTGGCTGTTCGCGGCGACCTGCCCGAAGCCGACACGTGGCTGACGTATGCGTATGAACTTTGGGTGAACCGGTTTCCGCCGCTGGGCGGAGACGATGGCGGTTGGGCGGAAGGAATCAGTTATTTCGGCGTGAACATTGATACCATGTTGTTCATGCCATTGTTGTGGGGGCGCTTCACGGGGATGGATTTCTTCGCGCACCCGTGGTATCGCAACGTGCCGTATTTTCAAATCTACTCTTGGCCGCCCGGTTCGGCTTCGGACGGTTTCGGCGACGGCACGGAATTCCGGGCGGCGCCCAACTCGGAGCGAGGCGTATTTCTTCAGGCATTGGCCGCCCATTTCGGCAATCCGTATGCGGCGTGGTATGCCGACCAGATCGCGCCGGACAAGACCGGAGTGCCGGCCAATCCGCTGGTGGTGTGGCGACGACTGGCCATGCCGTCCGCCGACCGATTGCCCAAATCCAAACCGCCCGCCGACCTGCCGCAATCGCGCGCGTTCCGCGACGTGGGCGTCGTCTCGATGCACACCGACCTTGCCGATGCAGCACGCAATTTGATGGTGAGTTTCCGTTCCAGTCCCTACGGCGCCTACGGTCACGCGCATCCCTGCCAGAACGCTTTCAACATCAACTTCAGCGGGAAACGTCTCTTCGCCAACACCGGTTACTACATCGCCTACGGCGACGACCATTTCAAAGGCTGGTATTCCAACACGCGCGGGCACAATTCCGTGCTTATTGACAACAAAGGACAACCGAGCGGTTTGGAGGGCTATGGCGCCATCACACGCTTCCTCGACGGCCGACACATCAGTTATTGTCAGGGAGACGCTTCGACCGCCTATCCCGGCACCGGACTGACGCGCTTCAAACGCCAACTCGTCCTGCTGCGACCCAACATCGTCGTCGTTTACGACGACCTAGCCGCCAAGCATCCGGCTGAATGGAGTTGGCTGCTGCATTGCCCGGAAAAACTCCTCAGCGACGGACCACGCATCACCGCGTCCACGGAATTTGCGCAGGCGCGAGCCAGCTTGTTTGGTTCGGGGCCACTGACAATCTCGATTGACGACAAGTTCGATCCGCCGGCAGTGAATTGGCGGGGCAAGAAACAAAAAAGAGAAGTCATCGAGTACCCCAACCAATGGCACGCCACCGTGAAACCCGCGGCGAAATCCCCGCGTGCCCGCTTCCTCGCTGTCCTCCAAATCGAGAAGCCCAACGGTCCGCCGCTCCAACAACTCAGCATGGACGCTCAAGGCGTTGTCAGCATCGGCCCGTGGCGGATTCTCGCCGCGCTGGATGTCGCGCGCGACGCATCATTGGTTGTGACACGGGAAGACGTTCGCACGAAGCTGACGGCTGGTCATGTGGGTGACGCGACTTTGATTGAAGACAAGCCATGAACATTGAAATCATCCGAGGCGACATCACGACGTTGGCAGTGGACGTCATCGTCAATGCCGCCAACGTCCACCTCCAACATGGCGGCGGCGTGGCGTGGGCCATCGTCAAGCGCGGCGGACGAATCATTCAGGAAGAATCCGACAAACTCGCGCCAATCAAGACCGGCGATGCCGTCATCACCACCGGCGGGAAACTGCCGGCGAAGTTTGTCATCCACACCGCGGGACCGATCTGGGGCGAGGGCGACGAGGACAACAAGCTGCGCCGCTCCATTCGCAACTCGCTCGCGTTGGCGGACGAGAAAGGGTTGAAGTCCATCGCGTTCCCGGCGATCAGCACGGGTATTTATCGGTTTCCCGTCAAGCGCGCCGCGAAGCTGATGTTGGCGGAAGCGGCGGAGCACCTGCGTGGCTCAACGAAACTGGAGCGCGTGATCTTCTGCCTCTACGACGCGCCGACGCATCAGGCATTCGCAGCGGCACGATCTGACGCGGGCGAAGCGCCATCTTCCCAGCCAAACGGCCAGATTCCCAAAGAACACAGTCGCAGCTTTTTGTTATAATTATAACAAAAAGCCGCGACTGCCACGAGCGGGGGATAAGCCGGACGTGTGGCTTGGGCATGAGAGGAGACGACACGCTGTTTGCCCCGCACCTTGTCCTACATCAACTTGACGATGGCCGCGAACATGTTGGGCATTTCACTCCACGTCCCCAACAACTGTCAGAACAATCGTCGCCATCCGGAACATGAACGCGGCGACGGAGCCTTCTGGAAGGCAAAAGCCTTTGGCTGCGCAAGCAGGGACGCTTGCGCCACCGGAAAAAGCCAAGCGAAGCGGAGCCGAAGCTGCGAGACGCCGCTGTTGTGCGCGGCAAACGCCGTCTTCGACAAACCGGAACATTTCACGACGGCAAGACGACAACAGCGCAGGTTACCGGCTGAGTTTGTAGGCGCGCATGATCGTACTGTACTTGGTGATCATGTTGGGCACTTCCCAGTCGATCATCCGGCCGGTGGCGAGGTACTCAAGGTATTTCCGGGTGACCTGCGCGAAGTGGGCTTCGTGTCCGACCTTGTATTTGTCGGGGACGACGATCTCCCAGCCGGCGGCGTTTTTCCTGGCCTCGATGCCGGGCCATTCATTGGCGATCTTGCCGACGGCGATGCGGAGGGCGCGCTCGAATTCGTCGTCGGAGGTCCGCGTTCGTTTCTCGACGTAGAGGATCGGCTTGTAGTTTTGTTCTTGTCCCTGCCGGATGACGAGGGCGGCCTTGGTGCCGCGCATCATGGAATAATGGGTGTCGCCGGTGCCGGGCGGGGCTTCGTGCTTCCATTCGACGGAGATTTTTGCGTGGACGCTGCGGAGCGTATAGACAAACGCGCCGTTGCAATGGACTTGCAGGACGTTCTTGGAGTCAATGTTCGGTTTCAGGTAATCGGGGAAACGATCGAAGCCGGTGGTCTTCTGGAATTCGGCGAGGGTGATGGGCGTCTGCCAGCGACGGGCGCTGAGCACATTGACTTCGCGCGGATGGAGCGCCTGACCGGGGAAACATTCCCACTGGATCATGTCCACGAGGTGCGTGGTGACGTCCACGATGCCTTCGCCCTGTTGTTTCACGTCGTAAAACCACGGCGGCCGGACGAGCGGTTTGCCGGCGACGAGCTTGGAGTAGTAGTGGACGCTTTCCTTGGTGATGGCGGGATTGTCGGGCGAGCCGTCTTCGAGACGGCCAAAGACGGTGGCATGACGGGACAATTCACGCTGGAGGATGGTGGTGATCTCATAGCGCTCGGTCATGATGTCGTAGAGGAACACGCCGCGTTTGCGCGCCTCGACGAATGCCTTTTCGAGGAGCCGGAAGTCGGCGGGCGTGATGGCCATCGGTTTGTCGGCGAGCACATTCAGGCCGGCCTGGATGCAGGCGAGGATGTACTGGGCTTTCTTGGCGTTGTTGCCGGAGATGACGACGACGTTGCCAGGTTTTTCCTTGAGCATCTTGGCGAGGAAATCGCGGCCGGTATGGATTTTTTGTTCCCAGCGCGTGGGGTTTTCGGAGCGGGTGTTGAACAGCTCGATGCGTTTGAGGTGCTGTTCCAGCTCGGGGCCGCCCGGCGCATAGACGTGCACGACGGGGTTGACCTGTGGGTACATTTCCTTCTGGACGAGCGAGGCGTGGAAATGCCCCGGATCGAGTGTCATCAGTCGGACTTCTTTGATTTCGGCAGCGAGTGTTGGCATGGCGATGAGTGTGGTGAGTAGGATGGTTGTTTTCATTAGGCTTTCTTTACGAGTTTTTGGATTCCGTAGGGAGCGCGCTCGGCGCGTGAGAGCATCGAGTTCGCCGTGTCGTCCCCAATGAACTTCTCGGCCTTCGAGTCCCATTTGAGTTTGCGCCCGAGTTTCATGGCAATCCACGGGACGATGCAGGCGCTGTTGGAACGATGCGCCTGCTCCGGCGACGTGGCGGCGGGTTTGCGGGTGAGAATGCTGGTGATCCAGTCGAGATGATGGTCGTCCTTGGGGCTGACGTGGAGCTTGATGTCCTTGGCGCCGCGCGGTTGCTTGAAGATGTCGGGGTTGCTGGCGTCGAGCGATTTCTTTCCCTTCTTGCCCGTGCTCGGATCGCTGGCGGTGATTTTCTCCGCGCCGCGCGTGACGAACACCCAGCCGTCGGAGCCTTCGAAGCGGACGCCGACATCAAAGGTATTGTCAATGATGAGCGTGACGCCATTGGCGTATTTCGCCTCGGCGTGATACGGGCCGTGGACGTTCCAGAGGCCGCTGGCGGGGAACTCGGCTTTGCCTTCGACCGCGATGGGACCGGTCATCTCGGTGCCCATGCCCCAATGCGCGATGTCCACGTGATGCGCGCCCCAGCCGGTGATCATGCCGAGACAGTACGAATCAATCCGCAACCAGCCGGGCCGGTCGCCGTAGCGCTTCTTCGAGTCCTTGTTCTGCGAGTGGACGCGGTCTTCGTTGTACGGCGCGAGGGGGGTCGAGCCGAGCCACATGTCGTAGTTGAGGTTGGAGGGAACCGGCATCTTCTCCGTGCTGCCGCCGGCGGGATCCACGGGCAGGCCGACCTTGACGGTGTGGAGCTTGCCGATGCGGCCGTTGCGGACGACTTCGCAGGCCATGCGGAAACCGGGGTTCGACCGCTGCTGGCTGCCGATCTGGAACATGAGTTTTTTCTTGCGGATGATGTTGCTCGCGGCGCGTCCTTCAACCAGCGTCATCGTGAATGGTTTCTGGACGTAAATGTCCTTGCCGGCAAGCGCCGCCTCGATCATCGGCTGCGCATGCCAGTGGTCAGGCGTGCTGAGCGCGACGGCGTCAATGTCCGTTCGCTGCAACGCCCCGCGATAATCGCCGTAGGTTTTCACGTCGAGCGTGATGCCCTTCTTGGCGTAGAACTCCTCGACAACCTTCTTGGCGTCGGCTGCGCGGATGGAATCAACGTCGCAGACGGCAACCATCCGGGCGGCGTCCTGCTTGAGAATGCCCGGCATGTCCATGCTGCGGGCAATGCGTCCGCAACCAATCTGGAGAATGTTCACTTTCTTGCTGGGCGCGTCGGCGCCGAGCACGCGCGCCGGGATGATGGTGGGGAACACGAAAGCACCGGCGGCGCCGATCATGGAAGTCTTGAAGAACTCTCTGCGGGACTGATTCATTTGGTTTTCTCCTTTTTCGTCATGGCCCAGCGGATGCCGCCGAGGATGTGTTTCTGCAAATTGGGATCGGAATAATGTTCCTTCTTGTGGCCGAGCGCGGTGAACCAGACGCGCCCGCCCTCGAACTCGTGGCACCACGCCAGCGGACGGCTTTTTTCGTTCAGGTCTTTCTTCGGGTCGTTCAGCTTGGTCAGGTCGCCTTCGAGGAGGACGTGGAGGTCTTTGGGCATTTCCTTGAGGAAATAGAACTCGTCTTCCCATTGCCACGTCGCGCCGAGATGGGCGGTCGAGGGGTGTTTACGGTCCAAGACGTTGATGGTGAACGGCTGGAGTTTCGGGTGCCGGACAAACGTGCCGCCCATCATTGCCCAGAACCACGGCCAGTCCCGCTCGGAGGCGCAGGCGGAGTGAATGCCGACGATCCCGCCGCCGCCGCGGACAAACCGCTGGAACGCGGCCTTCTGCTCCTCGGTGTCGAATGCCCGGTTGTTGGAGTTGGCGAAGATGATGGCGCGGTACTGCTTGAGGTTGGCGTCGGTGAACACGTCGGGCTGGTCGGTGACATCGGTGGCGAACCCGTTGTCCTTGCCGAGCTGTTGGAGCATGGCGACGTTGGCGGCAATGTTGTCGTGAACGTAGCCTTTCTTGCCGTCGAGCGTCGGACCGTTACGGGTATAGATGAGCACTTTGGGATTCTCCGCGCGTATCGAAATGGCGCCGGCGATCAATGGCACCAACAAAGCAGTGACGAGAACATTTCGCATGGGCTGACTTCTACCGGAATTCTCCCGGCAACTCAATAGGAATTGCACCGGTAACGCCGGGCTTGCGCTGGGGGGCGGGTTGCGTTAGCGTCCAGCCTTTGTCGGCGGACACGTGTGTTCCGCTGCCAGTTATGGAACTATCAACAGGCGCAACCCGTCCACGCAACGTGGATTGGAAACGAGCGGCGGCCTTGCTCTACGGCGATTGGGGCACGAGCAAGGCATACGTCACGGGCATCGCGTTTGCCATCGCGATGCAAAGCTCGTTCTGGCTGGTGCTCGCCGTCGGCCTGTTGACGGCCATCGTCGGTTTCAACTACATCTGGGTCTGCAAATACTTCCCCGAAGGCGGCGGCGTCTATTCGGCGGCGCGCGCCCACTCCCGTCACCTGGCGCTAATCGGCGGATTCCTGCTGGTGGCCAATTATCTGGTCACGGCGGCATTGAGTTGTTTTGAGGCGTTCGTCTATTTCGGGTTCACCTACGAGGACGCGAAACGCTGGGCGATCCTGACGATTTTCATCATCGGCGCGGTGAACTTTTTCGGGCCGCGCCATTCCGGGACGCTGGCGATCTGGCTCGCGCTGGCCACCGTGGCGGTGATGGCGATATTGGCGGTGGCCTGCCTGCCGCATTTGCCGGCGGCGGTGGCGAATCTGGAGCGACCCCGTCGCGCGCCGATGGAATGGTGGGTGGCGTTTACCGGCGTCATCCTCGCGCTCTCCGGCGTCGAGTCCATCGCCAACATGACGGGCGTGATGAAACTGGACCCCGGCGCGAGCAGCGCCCAGCCGCGCGTGTCGGTGACGGCGCGCAAGGCGATTTGGCCGGTCCTGATCGAAGTGGTGGTGCTGACGATGTTGTTCGGGCTGGCGATGAACGCGATCCCCAACCTCGGCGCCCGCGATCATGAAGGCGACATGTTGCGTTACATGGGGCAGGTGTTCGTGGACGAGCCGCTCCGGAACGTGTCGTGGTTGGGGTGGCTCGGCCAGCACACGCCGTTTGCGGACCTGACGAGCTTGGTGATTGGCGGGCTGTTGTTGAGCGCGACCAACACGGCCATCGTCGCCTTGGTCAGCGTACTCTACCTGATGTGCAAGGACAACGAGATGCCGGCGCAGTTCGGCCGGTTGAACCGTTTCGGCGTGCCGTGGATTTTGATGCTGATCGCCATTTTGGCGCCGATCCTCGTGCTCGACATCCAGACCGAGAACGCGCTGCATGGCTTGGCGGTCTTGTACGCCATCGGCGTCGTCGGCGCCATCGCGGTCAATCTCGGCTCCTGCGTGTTCAATTTCCAACTGCCAATGACACGCACCGAACGCAGCGTCATGGCCGCGACGTTTGTGGTGGTGCTGGCCATCGAGATCACCATCGCCGTCACCAAGCCGATGGCCGCCCTGTTTGCCGGAACGGTGCTGGCGCTGGGGTTTGGCGCGCGCGCGTTCCACAAGGGCGTTCGCCTGCCGTCGTGGTTCGGGCGTTGGATGCTGGCGCTCTCCGACTGGTCGCACGCGCACAACATTCCCGTGCCGCCCATCTTGTCGCGCTTGAAACGCACCCTGCTGCCGCACGTCGAAGCGGAACACGCCATGGCGCAGCCCTCCGAGGAATTGGTGGTCAAACTGGTCAAGCAGTTGGGACCCGAACGCCACACCGGCGCCATCATGGTCGCTGCGCGCGGCGTGACGCCGACCCTGCGCTTTGCCATCGAGCAGGCCCGCGTTCATCAAGCCGAACTCTACGTTCTTTTTATTCGCGAGGTGTTCACCACCATTCCGACCCGGCTGGTGGAGGAAGAAGACACCGAGGCGCAGGCCGTGTTCCACGCCATCCGCTCCATCGCCGAGGACGTCAAAATCACCACCATCTATGCGGTCAGCGACGACCTCGCCTGGACCATCCTCGACCACGCGGCCATTGCGGGCGTGGATTCGCTGATCTTGGGACATTCCCGGCGCATGGCGTTCACGCGCCTCTTGCGCGGCAACCTGCTGGAACAAGTCGGCTCCCAACTGCCGGAGGAAATCCGCCTCATCGTTGTCGGCTGAGCGTTGGCTTGTCTCGGCGCGTTTGCAGCAGTATTCTCACCGGCCAATAACCGGAGGAGCCATGACATGAGAACGATCCTTTGTGCGGTGTTCGCGTTGGCGCTTGTTTCGTGCAGAAGCACGCAAGAGTTCAGCGGGTTGGAAAACCTGCACCAATTATCGGCAGCCCAGTCGCGCTCGATCAGCCCGGAGAATTTCACCGGCGAAAAAGGCAAGGCTGGGATGGCGACGGAGGGCACCGGCAAAAACGCCGCGCGCGATCTGGGTCAGGGATGGAAGGTGTCGCCCTCCGTCCGCATCGAGCCGAACACGACCTTCACGCTCGGCGAGATCAAAGGACCGGGTTGCATCCAGCAAATCTGGATGACGCCGACCGGCAACTGGCGCCACTCGATCATCCGGTTTTACTGGGACGACGAACCGGAGCCGTCCATCGAATGTCCGGTCGGCGATTTCTTCGCGTGCGGCTGGGGCAAATACTGCCAGATCAATTCGCTGGCGGTCTGCGTCAATCCCGGCAGCGCGTTCAACTGCTACTGGCCGATGCCGTTCCGCAAAAAGGCCCGCATCACATTCGAGAACCGGGACTCCAGACCCATGACGCTCTACTACCAGATCAACTACGCGCTCGCGCCCGTGCCGCGCGACGCCGCCTACCTGCACGCGCAGTTCCGACGCGAGAACCCGCTTCAGCAAAAAGGGATTTACACTGTCCTCGACGGCGTCAAGGGACGCGGCCATTACGTCGGCACCTACATGGCGTGGGAAGCGCGCAGCCCCGGCTGGTGGGGCGAAGGCGAGATCAAGTTCTTCATGGACGGCGACAAGGAGTGGCCGACGATCTGCGGCACCGGCACGGAAGATTATTTCTGCGGCTCCTACAACTTCGAGAACCGCGAGACGAAGAAATACCAGCCATTCAGCACGCCGTACGCGGGACTGCCGCAAGTCATTCCGCCCGATTCCGCTTATGTGCCGCCGCAACGCTTCGGCCTTTACCGCTGGCACATCACCGACCCGATCCGTTTCGAGAAGGATTTGCGCGTCACGATTCAGGCGCTCGGCTGGCAACCGGATCGCCGCTATCTTCCGTTGCAGGACGACATCGCCTCGGTCGCGTTCTGGTACCAGACCGAACCGCACGCCAAGTTCCCCGCGTTGCCGGACAGGACAGCGCTCGCCATTCTGCCTTTGCCGCCTCCCGCCGAGAAGAAGTAGCGTTGCGCCTGCTGAATTCGCCGGCCAGTTTTCAAGTCGGAACAACACCGGAAGCTGTTGCCGTGAAAGTGCGCGTCGTCGGCCCAACTTGTTTACGCAGTAAAAAGTACTCATCACGCTCCGCGTGATGGTTCCGGGATCGTTCCTCACGCGGAGCGTGAGGACAACTTTCCTAAACAAACTTCGTCTGGCCCGGCTGCGGCGGCGGGGTCAATTCGATCTTCGTGTTCCAGTCGAGTTCGTCAGGCACGAGTTGTTGCTTGGAATTGAGCGCTTGTTCCCACGTGATTTCCTGGCCGGTGTAGGCGGCCATGCGGCCCATGAGCGCCATCAATGTCGTGTGCGCCATGCGGCGCCCGTCGTTGATGGGCCGGCCGGAACGGATCGAAGCGAAGAATTCGTCATGCTCGACTTGATGCATGCGGGTCCGCTTGCCGGTGAATGTCCACGAGTTTACGCCGGTGATGACCGGGGCGGGGCCACGGCCAATCGTGCAGACTCCCGTGGCGCCGATGATGTAGTCGGCGTTCTCCCGGTGACATCCGTCCTGACTGCGCACTCCGAGAAATCCACGGATGCCATCCGCATACTCATAGTTAATCTGGGCGTGGTCAAACGTGTCGCCTTCGCCGGGGAATTGTCGTCCACCGACGCCGACTGCCTTGATGGGCATCACATCATTCAGCCACCAAGCCATTTTGTCCACGCTGTGGCCGCCGGAGAGGTTGATGCAGAAATCACCGCCGAGCCAGAGGAAGTCACCCCAGTCGCGAATCTGCCATTGCAGGTCGTTCCACTCCGGGCGGCGTTCCTTGCCGTAGTATTTATTAAAACCCTGACGATGATAAGTGGCATAAACCGCGCGAATCTTGCCAATGGCACCGGCACGAATCTGTTCGAGGGCCGCGCGGGCGGAGTTGTCGTAACGCCAACAAAAACCGGAGAGAATTCCGAGGCGCTTGGACTCGGCCAGTTCCGCCGAACGCAGGAACGAACGGATGCCCGGCGCATCCACGCCAGCAGTGCACTCGGCAAAAACATGTTTCCCCGCTTCGATGGCGGCCTTCAAATACTGTGGACGGAACGCCGGCGGCGTGGCGAGCAAGACGACATCCACATCGCTGGCGATAACTTTTCGGTAGGCGTCGAAACCAAGGAAGCAGCGCGCCTTGTCAATTCGTACCCGGTCGGGTGCGTGTTTCCGCAGCGCATCAAGGCCTTGCGCCAGTCGGTCCTCGAACAAGTCTCCGAGCGCAACGACTGCGGTGTTGCTGTCGGCGTTCAACGCTTCCTTCGCCGCGCCGGTGCCGCGTCCGCCGCAGCCGATGAGACCGATACGCAGCGTCTGGGTGTTGGGAGCAGCGGAGAGGATGTGAGGAAACGCGAGCGCGCCCAATGCCGTGGCGCCGGACGTTTTCAGGAAATCACGACGACTGCTGGTAGCTTCGTTCATAGAATCACCGTTCTGGTTCGGACAGGAATTTCTCGTACAGTTTCAACGGCTGCGACATCTCCGCATCCAGCGGCGTCACCACAAGACGGACATCCGCCGTGCGCACATCGCCCGGCAGCAGGTCATCGCCGAACACGAGGAAATCCACCGCGCTGTACGACGTGGCGCGGTCCTCCATGCGTTCGGCGAAGTAACGCGCGCTGATTGCCGAGCAACTCGGCCGCCGCATCATCAGCACGACGGCGGTCTTCTTCTCCGGATTGGTCATGAACGTCACCGGGTGCGCGTAGTGTCGGACCGGAAAGAACGGCGCCGTGGGCATCTTGAACTCGCTGCGTTCCCACCGCCCGTCCAACGGACGCCGCGCCGCATGAGCATCGCGCGGGAAGACGAGGCAACAGCCGCGATAGACCTCGCTCAACATCGGCACCACCAAGTCCGCGGTGGGCGTTTTGCCGGCGTGTGCCCGTCCCTTCAGATAAACATGCGGAATCATCGTCGTGTCGAAGTAGTTCGGCAGCAGCAGCTCGTAGCCGGCGTAGGTGCCCTTGACGCGTAGCGTCAGCCGCAGATCAATCGTGTCCGGCCCGCTCACTTGATAGCGCGCCGTGATCTCGCCTTGATGTTCGGGAGTAGGCGGCCACGTGATCTCGACGGCGGTGTCCGTCGCGCGGACTTTGCGTTCCATCGTGCGCGGCGTGCCCATGCCGAGATTGACAGAGAAGAGCCGGAACAGATTGAGCGCGCTGTAACGGGTATCGGTGAGTTGTTTGCCGGACCGCTTGTCCACCAATCGCGTCACGCCATGGTAACTGCCGGTGGTGCTGATGCAGCCCGACATCACCGGCGTGTCGAATGCAAACGACTGCTCCGCCTCATTGCGGACAAGTTTCTCTTGAGCGAGAACGGTGCAGGCAACCGATGCAAAGACAACCCAAAACCCGATATGGTTCGAGCGCATGGCCCGGTTCCCTACGCTTCCCGCAATTGAAAGTCAAGAATCGCAATTCCCCAAGGCTGGCTTCCGTATGATATTGGATGCTGGTGTCGAGGAACAGTTCCGGAACCGTTCGAGATCGGCCTCATCCTCGGCAATCCACGCCGCCGTCTGCTCGCGGGAGAACTGGCGCGGCTCCGGCAGCTTTGCTCCTGCCGCGCGCAGTCGGGCGGCCAGAAACAGCATCAACTCCTGCTTCTGTTCAGCCGGCAATTTCTCCGTGGCCTTCTCGATTTCCGCCAACGTGCTCATGCGGCAAAACATATAACGAACAGCGGTTGACTGGCAAGCATGGCAACCACGGAGGGCGTCCGGGACGGACGCCACTACACCAACGTGCGGTGTAGTAGCCGCCGTCCCGGCGGCTCTTTGCCAAAATATCGAATTACATCCCAGTACGGAGCAATGGTAAAGTTTGATGTAGCCGCGCTTCTGTGAAGTGCCGTGACGCGCAGGAAAATCTGATCTGCGCTTCGCAGAAGCGCAGCGACAACCCCAATCTGCACCGCTCCTCTATCTTGTAATCAGCTCACGAAATTGGTCGAAGAGGTAGCCGGCGTCGTGGGGGCCGGGGCTGGCTTCGGGGTGATATTGAACGCTGAAGACCGGCAATTTCTTGTGGCGCATTCCCTCGACGGTCTGGTCGTTGAGGTTGATGTGCGTGACTTCGACGTCTGACGGCAGACTCTTCGGGTCAACGGCGAAGCCGTGGTTCTGCGAGGTGATGGCGACTTTGCCAGTCGGCAAATCCTTGACGGGCTGGTTGCCGCCGCGATGTCCGAATTTGAGTTTGAAGGTGCGGCCGCCGTAGGCGTGTCCGAGGATTTGGTGGCCGAGACAAATTCCGAAGATCGGCACTTTGCCGAGGAGGCCGCGGACGGCGGCATGGGCATACGGCAACGCGTCGGGATCGCCGGGACCGTTGGAGAGGAAGATGCCGGCGGGTTTGTATTTCAACGCTTCCTCGGCGGTCGTGGTCGCGGGGACGACTTGGACTTTGAACCCGCGCTGCCGGAGGCGGCGGAGGATGTTGTATTTGATGCCGTAGTCGAACGCGACAATCGGGATGTCGGCGGGGCGCAGCTCGTCGGTGTAGTGCATCTGGCCATCGGCGCCGCGCTCGATCTTCCAGTTGCTACTGAGCTTGTCGTCGGGGTCCCACGCGAACGGTTTGGGGTGGGTGACTTCCTTGACGTAGTCCACGCCGACGATGCCGCGCCATTCTTTCGCGCGCGCGACGGCTTCCTTGTCGGTGAGTTTCTCCGTGGAGATGCAGGATTTCATCGCGCCTTTGACGCGGAGAATCTTGGTGAGCGCGCGGGTGTCAATACCTTGGACAGCGGGAATCTTGTTCTCGGCGAGGTAGTCGGGCAACGATTGCGTGCTGCGCCAGTTGGAGACGACGGCGGACAGTTCGCGGACGAGGAACCCGGCGACGTGCGGTTTCCAGCTTTCGACGTCCTCGGGGTTGATGCCGTAGTTGCCGATCTGGGTGTAGGTCATCGCGACGATCTGGCCTTTGTAGGATGGATCGGTGAGGATTTCCTGGTAGCCGGTGATGGACGTATTGAAGACAGCTTCACCGCAAGCGGTGGCTGTCGCGCCAAACCCGCTGCCGCGGAACACGGTGCCGTCTTCGAGTGCAAATACTCCGTTCATCGGGCGCGGACTGTACGCAGATTCGGCAGCCGGGTCAACGCAGATTCCGAAAGATTCCGAAAGATTCCGAAAGGTGAGACAAAGGTGAGACAAGAGGTTGACTTCACCCTCAACGATGGGAAGATTCTGAACGTGAGAAGACGATTGAAACACAAAGGAAAACTTTACGCGTGCCCTGCGTTTTGGCTGGGCAAACCAAGAATTTGCTTGGACAAGGCATTGTCGTTGGCGACCGACCTGGACGACAGCCGAGTGGTGGTGGCCGCCAAGAAACGCAGCGTTCGAACCTTGGGCGCAGGAGAGCGCCAAGGTGTCAGGAGAATTCGCCATTGAGAACGGCGCGACGCTCTACTCCACCGACACCGACTTCCAACGCTTCCCCCGGCTCCGCTGGATCAACCCGCTGCAAGCCTGATCTCATCCCCGCCGTCCAGATCGAGGGGCGCTGGCGCACCGTGAAGGCGCGGTTCAGATGACGTTGATCCCCTTCAAGCCGAAGTGCGGGGCGGCGGCGAGGAGGCGTTGGTCGTTGGAGTAAATCTCCTTCAGACCTTTCTCGGCCGCACAGGCCAGATGAATGGCATCAGCGGAACGCAAGGCTATCGTCTTGGGTAGCGTCGAATACGTCTTGGTCACCCGATCAAGCACCGCTGCAGACAACGGTAACCAGTTGAACGCGCCGGCAGCACAATCCATCTCGAATTGTTCAATCGCGGCTTCCAGTTCACGCACGTTGAACAGGCCATCACGCAGGCGCCGGTGAAATGCGGCAATCACTTCCGCCTGGCCGTGGACACAACAAGCAATCGGCTGCTGTCCGGCAAGCATCTGCACCTTTTCCCAGCCGGCGTCCTCCAGATACAACCGGGCGAGGTAACTGGTGTCGAAGTAGATCATTCGAGGGGACGATCCCGGTCTTCTGAGATGATGGTCGTGCTGTCAGTGCCGCCACGGAGCTTACCGCTTTCCATGAGTTTGCGAAATGCTGGCGATAGCTTGCGCCGCGCAAAGTAGGGCACTTCCGGCTCGCTCGCTTGGGGCACGAGCTTGGCAATGGCCTGCCCGCGATCCGTAACTTGAATCTCACCAAAGTGGCCGACTTTGCGCACCCACTCACCGGTCCGTTCGTGCAGTTCTCGAATAGAAATCGCTTTCATGTGACACAGTGTGTCACAAACGACGGACACCGTCAAGGTTGTCGGATGGAGGGCCACGCTCCGGCGTGGCCGCATGGTGCGAACGGACGACAGCCTACAACTGCCAGACAATCTTGCCGGCCACGATCGTCGCGACGGGCTTGCCTTTCAACTCCCAGCCGTGGAACGGGCTGTTGCGGGATTTGCTGGGGCTTTGCGTCACGTCGTACGTCCATTCGCGGTCGAGATCAATCACGGTCACGTCGGCATCGGCGCCGGCGGAGAGCGTGCCTTTGTTCAGGCGCAACAACTTGGCCGGGTTGACGGTGAACTTCTCGATGAGTTGGCGCAACGTCAGCACTTTCTTGTGGACCAGCGCCAGCGAAAGTGCGAGTTCGGTCTCCAAACCGATGATGCCGAAGGGCGCCACGTCGAACTCGACTTCCTTCTCGTAGTTGCAGTGCGGCGCGTGGTCGCTGGCGATGCAGTCAATCGTTCCGTCGGCCAGCCCCTCCAGCAACGCGGCGCGGTCGCGCTCGGTCCGCAACGGCGGGTTCATTTTGAAATTGGCGTCGTAGGTCTTGCACGACTCCTCGGTCAGCGTGAAATGGTGCGGACAGGCTTCGGCGGTGATCTTGACGCCGCGTTTCTTTGCCTCGCGCACGAGCGCGACGCTGCGGGCGCTGGACAGATGCTGGCAATGCACCCACCAGTCGGCCATCTCGGCGATAAGGATGTTGCGGGCGACGATGATGTCCTCGGCGGCAGCCGGCCAGCCGCGCAAACCGAGCGCGACACTCCAGTAACCTTCGTTCATCATGCCTTCGGCGGCGAGATGGTAGTCCTGGCAGTGATCCATCACCGGCAGGTCGAACATCTTCGCGTACTCGACGGCGCGCCGCATGAGGTCGTTGTTCTGGACGCAATTCCCGTCGTCGGTGATGGCGACGACCCCGGCGCGTTTGAGCGAGCCGATGGGCGCGAGTTCTTCGCCTTTGAGTTCCTTCGTGATCGCGCCGGCGGGGAAGACGTTGACGCAGCCGGTTTCGGCGGCGCGTTGTTTGATGTAGGCGATGGTGCCGGCGTTGTCGGCGGGGGGCGACGTGTTCGGCATGCAGACGACGCTGGTGAATCCGCCGCGCGCGGCGCAGAGCGTGCCGCTGGTGATGGATTCCTTGTCGGCGCGGCCCGGTTCGCGCAGGTGGACGTGCAAGTCAATCAGGCCGGGCACGACGTGTTTGCCCTTGGCATCAAGCACGTCGGCGTCGCCCGGCGCGGGGCCGGTGGCGATTTTGCCGTCGGCGATGAGGAGGTCGCGGACTTCATCGCCATTGTTGGCGGGGTCGAGGACGCGGCCGTGTTGAATGAGGAGCGGCTTCATACGGGTTGCCCTCCGGCGCAGAGGTAGAGGACGGCCATGCGGACGGCGAGGCCGTTGGTGACTTGTTCGAGGATGACCGAGCGGCCGCAATCGGCGACGTCGCTGTCAATCTCGACGCCGCGATTGATCGGTCCGGGGTGCATGATGAGCGCGTCGGGTTTGGTGCGGGCGAACCGTTCCTTGTTCAGGCCAAACATCGCCGTGTACTCGCCGATGCTGGGGAACATCGTCTTGCGCTGGCGCTCGTGTTGGATGCGAAGAAGGTTGATCACGTCGGCGTCGCGGATGGCTTCCTCCATGTCGTGCGTGACCCGGCAGCCGAGTTGCTCAAACACGCGCGGCACAAGCGTCGAAGGCCCGGCCAGCGTGACGTTCGCGCCGAGCTTGGTGAGCAACCAGATGTTCGAGCGCGCCACGCGCGAGTACAGGATGTCGCCGAGGATGGTGACGTTCAGCCCGGCGATTGTGCCTTTCTTTTCGCGGATGGTGAACGCGTCGAGCAACGCCTGTGTCGGGTGTTCGTGCGCGCCATCGCCGGCGTTGATGATGCTGGCCTTGACGATTCTTGACAGGAAATGCGGCGCGCCGGCGGCGCCGTGGCGGATGACGATGATGTCGGCGTGAAGCGCCTGCAAATTCAGCGCGGTGTCCTTGAGCGTCTCGCCCTTGACGAGGCTGGAGGCGGTGGCGGTGATGTTGACGATGTCGGCGGAGAGGCGGATGGCGGCCAGTTCGAAGCTGGTGCGGGTGCGGGTGGACGGCTCGATGAAAAGATTGATGAGCGTCTTGCCGCGGAGTGAAGGGACTTTTTTGATGTTGCGTTCGCCCACCTGCTTGAACGCAGCGGCAGTGTCGAGGATGTGGACGATCTCATCGGCGGAAAGGTCCTGGATGCCGAGGAGGTCTTTGCGTTTCCAGATGAACTTGGTCTTTTTCATTTCTCGATCACCACCTCGTCTTTGCCGGCGATCTCGGTGAGGCTGACCCTGATGCGCTCGGTCATGGAAGTCGGCAGGTTTTTGCCGACGTAATCGGGCCGGATCGGCAGCTCGCGATGGCCGCGATCCACAAGCACGGCCAGCCGGATGCATTTCGGGCGGCCAAAGTCCGACAACTCATCCATTGCCGCGCGGATGGAGCGTCCGGTGTAGAGCACATCGTCCACAAGCACCACGGTTTTGTCCGTCACGTCGAACGGGATGTGTGACGGCCCGACGGCGGGCGGTGTCTCGCGCAGGTCGAGGTCGTCGCGGTGCATGGTGATGTCGAGTTCGCCCGTCGGAAATTCGCTTCCGAGGATTTCGCCGATCTTCGCTGCGAGCCGCCGGGCCAGCGGCGCGCCGTGGGTGCGAAGGCCGACGAAGACGAGCGCGTCGGTCTGCGGGTTTCCTTCGACAATCTCGTGCGCCATCCGGGCGAGCGCCCGTTCGATGGCGGTTGCGTCCATGATCGGGGTGGCGTTCATGGCACAAAAAACGCCGCCTGCCGGCGTGCGGCAGACAGCGGCCTCTTCGATTTGCTTTGTCTCATTGGTTGCTCCTTGTCGGCCTCTCAGGGCCGGCTTAAAGGCGCTTGTGGTATGGAACTATGATTTGGGTCGTGCCATTTGCTTGCGGCGCGCCTCGCGCCACTTGACGCGGTGTTTCACAATCCAATCCAGCAACGCGCGCTCAAACCCGATGTCGCATCCCTCTTTCTCGCTTTCCAACCACTTGTGGCGCATAATCTCTTCCCGTTCGGCCAGAAACTCGCGATACAACGCCGAGTTCATGACCATTTCCTTGGAGTCCATGCTGGATTCAATCTTGTCGCTCACGATACTAACCTCTAACGTCATAATTGCGGCGCAATCTACCCAAGACGTTCACGGAATGCAATAGTCTTGTTTTGACACCAATAATGCGCGCGAACGTCATCCCCACGTGAACTCCCAAATTCGCCGGGGCGCTTGAACCGACATTGGTATTGACGGCAACTCGATTCCGTCGCTCCGCTGCCCAACGGTTCGCCGCTGACGATTGACACCGATTACTCCGGCAAGAAACGAAACGCAACCAACCCAACCCCCGGCCCCGTGAGGTTCAGGGTACGGTAATAAACCGGCAAGATTCACCACGAAGAACACGAAGACCGGAACAAAGCCGGAATACCGTCGTCTGAGAAGGGATGATTCCGCCTGTAGTCACGGCGCTCCGCCGGGTTTGTCAGAGTGGAGACCAGACGGTCAAGGCCACAATTTTTGTGACATGACAGGCGGCGGAGCGTTAGCCTATTCTACCGGCCATGAACCTGAGTCAGTTCTTCATCAGCCTCGCCGTCTTGTTGCTGGCACCGTTGGCCGCGTTGCGTGCCCTCGATTACCCCTACACAACTGCCGAGCCGCAGAAGACCGGCTGGCCGTTGTCGGAGGAAGAAAGAGCGTACGTTCTCAAACCCGAACACGAGCGACGGCCGGGACGGGAGCAGAACAAGCATCTGCCGCACTTGTGGCCGGTGGTGCCGTCGGCCGGGAATTGGGGCGGAACCAGTTGGCTGGACACACACGCCAAGCTGGTGAAGGACGCCGAGGAGAACAAAGGGCCAATTGATGTGCTGCTCGTGGGCGACAGCATCACGATGCAGTGGGGCGCGGCGTGGAAGAAGCATTTCCCGACGTTGAAGACCGTCAACATCGGCATCGGCGGCGACAAAACGCAGAACGTGCTCTGGCGACTCGACCACGGTGGCGTCGCCGGTATCGAACCGCGACTCATCGTCCTGCTCATCGGCAACAACAACATGTTCTTCACGCCCGAAACCGGCATCGAGGCCGCCGCGCAAGGCATCAAGATGTGCGCGGCCAATCTCCGCGAGAAATTTCCCAACGCACCGTTGATTGTCGTGAAGATTTTCCCCGCCCACGCGCCGGGCAACCGGTTCTACGAGGACATCAAGAAGACCAACGCCGCGCTTGATCCGTTGAAGCTCGACAGCGACCCGAAGGTGACGGTGCTCGATCTGACCGCCGACTTCACCAACGCCGACGGCACGCTGAAGAAAGGCTTGTTCACTGCGGACAACATCCACCTCACGCAAGACGGCGGTTACAAACTGTACGCCAGCAAATTGAAGCCGGTGGTGGAGAAGCTCTTGAGACGAACAGCGCGGCCGATGTTGTTCGCGGCGTATTACTGCTGGTATCACGACAGCGCAAATCGGCGTCAGCCGTGGTTGCACTGGACGTATCCGTCCTCGGCGACGAACGCGGTGGCGTTGAACGCACAACGTCCCGGCGAGCCGCCGCTCAACAGCGCGGCGCGTCCGCTTGTCGGTTTCTACGACAGCGCCGATCCTGTCGTCGCCGTGTGGCACGTGCAGTTGGCGAAGGCCGCCGGCTTCGATGCGTTCCTCGTGGATTGGTGGGACACACACAACGGCCTCGATCAAAACGTGGATCGCGGCATTGTCGCCGCCGCGGAGAAACTCGGCTTCAAGTTTGCGTTGCTGGACGAGCGGGCGCAGTTCCACAACAAGCTCGACGACTACAAGGTGATGCTCACCCGCGCGCTGCGGCGATACAAGGACAGCCCCGTGTACCTGAAGCTCGACGGCAAACCCGCAGTTTATCTCTATCAAGTTGCGACTAAACCGGGACTGACTCCGTCCGATTTCACGGCTCTGAAGAAGCACGTCGAGGGCGAAGTCGGGCCGGTGTACTGGATTGTGGACAAAATCGCTCACGATCCCAAGGCCCAGCGCGCCGGCGATGAGGACCGCGTGAAATGCATCCCCGCCGAATGGCTGGTGACACCGGGAATTGACAGCTTCGCTTTCTACAGCACTTTCTCGAACTTCAAGGCGCATCGTTACGACGAACTGGCCGGTAAATACCGGTACATGACGAAGCTAGCCCATGATGCGGGAAAGAAGATGCTGCTCCCCGTTCATCCGGGGCACGATAACTCGTATTTCCGTGATGATCCGTACGTGATGCCGCGTTGTGACGGCCAGACGCTTCGTGATTACCTGCGCGCCGCCACCGATGCCGGAGCGGATTACGTCATGGTCACCAGTTGGAATGAATGGCCGGAGACGACCATCGTCGAGCCGTCGTCCTCGTGGCCCGATCCCTACCTCTACCTGAAGATATTGGCGGACTGGAAAGGCATCGCCTTCACCGCGCCGCCGTTGCCGGAGAAAACAAAATGAAATGCAAAATTCTTTCCCTCATCGCCTTGCTGCTGACACCGCTGACTGCACTGCCCGCTGCCGCGCCGCGTGATGATGCCGTGTGGCTTCGCGAGAAGGGCACGCTCATCTTTCACGACGCCTTTGAGCGCGAGGAGACGGGCAACCTCGCGAAGGCCATCGGCAACGGCTGGAACAGCGCCACAGCCGACCGCGTCCCGCACATCAAGCAAGCCGACCTCGACGCCGGCATCCTCAAGATTGCCAGCGCATCAAAGGAGGCCGGTCATTCCGCGCACATCCACCACGAGGCCGGGTTCGCCGACGGCGGTGTGCTGGTCCGTTTCAAGTTCCCCGGCCTCAACAAGGGCGAGTCGCTCCAGCTCGGCTTCGTGGATCGCGAGACGAAAGGCGTTCACGCCGGGCACTTGTGCTACGGGATTCTCGCGCCCACCAGCGTCACGCTCATTGACCACAAAACCGGCGTGATGAAACTCGACATCCGCGAGCGACGACAGCAAAAGGAGAAACTGCCCGCCGACCTCGATGCGTTGTTGAAGACGAAGCAAATCGTCGTGCCGTGGAAAGCCGACAACGCCTGGCACGACCTCGTGCTCGTCACCGAAGGCGACGAGATGCGGCTGAGCATTGACGGCAAGCTTGTTGCCCGTCATCGCTCCGAAGGCTTCGCGCACCCGGTGAAACGCTGGTTCAGTTTCCTCGTCCCCTCGACTGTCTGGGTGGACGACGTGAAAATCTGGAAGGTGAAGTAGGAGCGGCCTTCTGGCCGCGATTCGCGTCCCGGTCGCGGTTAAACAGGGCTTGTTTGTTGTAGCTGCGCTTGTGCCAAGCGCAGAATAGCCCGCTCTCCCAAGAAACGGCGCTTCACAGAAGCGCCGCTACAACAACCGTAACGCGAGGAGGCGTCCGGGACGGACGCTGCTACATCTACAAATGGTGTAGTAGCCGCCGTCTCGGCGGCTCTTTGCCAAGGATTTGAACTGTGCGCCCCCTGTGACATCAGGGCTTACGCATCAAGAAAAGTCAGGAAAAGCAGAACAATTGTCATTCCGAGCTTGCGAGGAATCTCTGGAATCCCTCCGGAGAGAAGTTAGAGATTCCTCACTTCGTTCGGAATGACACACAATTTATATGATACGTAACCCCTGCATGTGACATGCGCCGCGCTTTACAGACGCCATGCAATTGCGATACTCTGCCGCTGTGAAAACGTTTCGTCTCTTTCTTGGCGTGATGGCTTGTTTTTCGTCGGCGCTTGCGGATGTCACGCCGAAGGAGTTGGGCTGCGATGAGATCGCGTTCGTCAAACGCAAGCCCTACTCGTCGGACCATTACTACACCGACATCAACAACGGCACCAGCGCCGACCGGTTCCAGCCCGACAACGGCATCTACATCTACAACGTCCGCACGCGCACCGAGCGCCCCGTCGTCACTGCGGCCAAGTTGCCCGGCGGCCAGGGGTTCATCGGTTACATCAGCCTGTCGTTCGATGCGAAGAAGATCCTTTTCGATTTTCGTCAGGACCCGAACTCCGGGTTCCGCATCTGGGAAGTGAAGACCGACGGCAAGGGGCTGCGGCAGGTGTCGTTCCCGCCGGCCGACGAAGCGGAGAAGGCGGCGCGCTGGAAGCCGGGTTGGCACACCGACGACATTCATCCTTGTTACTTGCCGGATGGGAAGATCATTTTCTCTTCAACGCGCTCCGAGCACACGATTCTGTGCGGCGGTTCGGCGGCGCTCGCAGCCCCCGTGTTGCACCGGATGAACGCCGACGGGTCGCATGTCGAACAGCTCTCCCGGAGTCCCGTGAGTGAGTTTTGCCCGGTAATGCTCGATGACGGGCGCGTGATGTATCATCGCTGGGAGTACATTGACCGCGGCGCGCGAGTCTCGAAGACAATCTGGTCAATGAACCCCGACGGCACGCGCTCACAGGAACTCTTCGGCTTGGCTGACGACGCGACGCCGGTTTACATGTATCCGCAGCCGATTCCCGGCAGCACTCATCGTTTCGTGTGCGTGGGAACGTGCCACTACCCGCAGGGCGGCTGTTTGGGTTCGATTCTGTTGGTTGATTTCGGACGGGAAACGAAACTGCCGGGGCCGGACCCGGATGAACCGGGCTACGTGCAAGGCGACAGCCGGTATCCGGTCGTCAACATCACGCCGGCGGTGTTCATTCAGCGGCGAATGGAACCGGGCTGGCATTTCCGTACCGAGCAGGGCAACTACGTGTTGGACAAACTCGGCAAGCAGGGGCATCTCTACACGCATCCGTTTCCAATCAACGACCACGAGTTCCTCGTCTCCTACAAAGTCCGGCCCGGCGACCATTACAAGGACGTCGCCAACGCCTACGCGTTGTATCTCCTCGACACCAAGGGCCGCCACCAACTTATCCACGCCGACCCGGATCTCTCGTGCTGGCATCCCACGCCATTGATCGCGAGGCGCGTTCCGCCGCAGGTGGCTTCGCCCCGTGATCCGCGTTATGTTGCCAGCAACCAGTCTCTCTGCGTCGTGCACAACGTCTATCAAGGCATGGACGGAGTGAAGCCGGGTGAAGTGAAATGGTTGCGCATCAACGAAGCGCTGCCGCGGTACTGGTCCACGGGCCGCCGATGGACGCCGTCGTTGAGCAGTTCCAGTTGGAAGGCGGCGCTCTGGCCGCGCGTCCAATGGGGCGTCGTGCCGGTCGAGAAAGACGGTTCCGCCCATTTCGTCGTGCCGGCGAACCGGAATATTTTCTTCCAAGCCCTCGATGTGAATTTCCGCGAACTCCAGCGTGAGCGGACGTATGTGAACTACGCGCCCGGCGAAGTGCGATCATGCACGGGTTGTCATGTTCCGTCACACCGCACCGCCACGGCGGGCGAGTCCGCGCCGTCGTTGGCCTCGGCCCGTGCGCCGAGCATCCCCCAGCCGCAACCGTGCGACCTCGACGGCCAGCCGGGACAAGTCATCCATTACCCGACCGACATCCAGACGATCCTCGACGCCAAGTGTGTCAAATGCCACGGCCGGAACGAACCCGCCGGCGGACTGCGGTTGACCGGCGAGATCACGCAATTCTACAGCACCTCCTACGAGGAACTGGCCAAGAAGAAACTGGCCGGGCCGATCATTCCCGAATTCACCTCGTTCAACGAAGGCGACCGCGGCAACTACAACGGCGCGTATCTGCCGCCGAAGAACCTCGGCTGCCCGAAGAGCACGCTGATCGCGTTGCTCACCGACGCAAGACATCCGAAGAACGCGAAGCAAGACCACACCCAGCGGCTCACGCCGATGGAACTGATGATTCTCAGTCGTTGGGTGGACAGCAACTATCAGTTCTACGGAAGCTATTTTGGCCGCCAGCATCCTCAATGGGTCAACCCTGATCCGAAGATTCCCGACTACAATCCCGCCGACTTCCGTCGCCGGGCGACGTTCGTGGAAGCCACGAGTTTCCTCGCGCCGCCGTGGCACCGGTAGCCATGCGACACGCTTTGAACTTCGTCGTGTTTCTGGCCGCACTGCACGCAGCGGAAGCGACTACCTTGCTTGAACCGGCGAATGGCGCAGTGACGATGATGAGCATTCCGCATTTCCGCTGGCAGCCGGCGAGTGAACAGAAGTCCGACTATCACATCCAGATCGCCGCGGACGAGAAGTTCACGCGTATTGTGGACGAAGACCGCATCGCCCCTGTCATCAACCGGTATGTGCCGGACAAGGAACTCGCGCCGGGCGATTACTGGTGGCGCGTGGCGGGCGCGACGGGGAAGTTCACGGTACGGCAACCGGAACGCATCGTGGAGATTCCGAAGAGCGCGACGTTTGCCGATATCCAGCGCGCGTTTGCCACTCAAACACCGGCACTGATCAAGTTCGAGAAAAGCGACTACCGCCTCGATCCCGGCGGCGCGGCGGCATTCATCAACTTCACGAACGCAACCGACCTCGTCATTGACGGCAACGGCGCAAACATGACGTTCACCGGGTTCTTGAAGTTCGTGAAGCTGGAACATTGCCGGCGCGTGCTGGTGAAGAATCTTACGTTCGACTACGACCCGTTGCCGTACACGGCGGGGCGCGTGTTGACGGTGGACACGAAGGCAGGGACGTTTGACGTCGAGATCGCGCCCGGTCATCCGCTGCCGGAGACGAACCCGTATTTCGAGAAGGACAAGAAAGGGATGATCGTTGACCCGAAATTCCCGCGCATGAAACGCGGCGTGACGCTGGTGTTCGAGCACGCCGGCTGGCAAAAGCTCGGCGAGCGTCGCTACCGGTTCACGGCGGCGAGAGCCAAGCAGACAACCGAACTGGCCCCCGGTGACGTGTATGTGCTCGACCCGCGCATCGCCACGGGGTTCGACGTGGACGCTTGCGACGAAATCGTCTTTTACAATCTCACTGCGTACGCCGTCGCCAACGAGGGATTTAACTCCCACTACGGCAACCGCCTCAGCATCCTGCACTGCGGCATCCGTTTGAAGCCAGGCCGTTTCATTGCTGCCAACAACGGCGGCCACAACCACCACAACGCCCGCGTCGGCCCGTGGATCGAAGGCTGCACATGGGAAAATACCGGCGACGACATCTGTCACGTCAACTGCCTCGTCATGGGCGTTGAGGAAAAGCTCGCGTCCGACCGTGTCCGTTTGCCACTGCGCAATCCCTACGACGCCGTCGGCCCGAATGTCGCGCTCGACATCCAGCGGGGCGATGTTCTGCAGTTCTTCAATCGCGCTGAAGGCCGGCTCATCAGCGAGCGCAAGGTCGTCAGCAGTAGTCATCACGCTCCGCGTGATGATGCCGGCGGGTTCCTCACGCGGAGCGTGAGGACTACTATGCTCGACGTGACGCTCGACGGCGACGTGGGCGACATCGTGACTGGCCGCCCCGGCGTCAAACGGGTTGGGTTGAAGAAAGTTCCGTCCGACGCGACGATCACGCAGGTCTTTAACGCAAGCCGGACCTGCAACCAGTTTGTATTCCGCAACAACACCGTGCGCAACGGCCGCCGCATCGGTGTGTTGGCGAAAGGCCGGGGCGGGTTGATCGAGAACAACACGTTCGAGGGACTCGGCGGCGGTGCGGTCGAATTCTGGAATGCGCCGTTCGAGGGTTTGGGCGCGGTGGACTATGTTGTGCGCGGTAATCGGATTCGCGACTGCGGCCAACTCGCGCGCGAGCACGCCGCCATCTGGGCGACTATTTTCAAGAGCGGCGCTGACAAACTCCACCGCAACCTGTTCATCACCGACAACGAGATCACCGGCTTTCCCAGTGTTGCAATCCTGCTCCGCGACGTGCAAAATGCCGTAGTGCGCGGCAACACCGCCGACGTGCAGTTGGAAAACACATCCATCAAGGAATCAAAACCATGAAACGAATACTTTCGATTGTTGTCGTTCTTATGATGGCCTGTCTGCCGGCGCGGCTCAACGCCGCGAAGCTGCACGGGCTGTTCACTGACAACATGGTTCTCCAACGCGACAGGCCCGTCGCCGTGTACGGCACTGGCGATGACGGCGAGAAGGTGACAGTCGAACTCAACGGCCGGAAAGCCACGGCCACCGTGGCGAATGGCCAATGGAAAGTCGCGTTGCCAGCGATGAAAGCGGGCGGACCGCACACGATGAAGATCAACGCGGTGACGTTGAAGAACATTTTGGTCGGCGATGTCTGGCTCTGCACCGGTCAATCCAACATGGCCGGCGTGCTCAAGTCGTACAAGGGCGATGGCTACAAGGAATATCAACACCTCTACACCGGCATCCCGAAGGCCAACCCGAAGATTCGCCTGTTCAAGTTGAAGCAGGACGGCGCGGACACGCCGCAGCGCGACGTGGTTACCGACGAATCGTTCGGCGCGGTCTGGCGGCTCTGCGACGAGGAAAGTGCGATGGAATTCTCGGCCACCGGCTATCTGTTCGGCAGCAAACTGCAACCAGAGATCGGTGTGCCGGTCGGGTTGATCTACGCCACGCTCGGCGGGACACCGGCCGAGAGTTGGATGTCAGCAGACACGTTGCGCAGCCGGCCAGAGTTCAAGGACATTCTCGACGGTTATGAAACCGCCAAGGCCAATTACCCAAAAGCTTACGAGCAATTCCAAAAAAACTTGGCAGAATGGAAGACGAAGAAGCCGTCCGAGCGTGGCAAAGCCCGGGCGCCACAGCCACCGATGGGGCCGCAGCATCCGAAGCGTCCTTCGGGACTCTTCAACTTCATGATCGCGCCGTTGCAGCAGTTCGTCGTCAAGGGCGCGATCTGGTACCAAGGCGAAGGCAACTCCAGTCGCGCCGTCCAGTATCGGACGCTGTTCCCCGCGCTCATTACCTCGTGGCGTCAACAGTGGGGCCTCGGCGATTTCCCGTTCCTGTTCGTCCAACTGGCGGCTTACCACAAATACAATCCCGAGACGGAAGACACCGGTTGGGCGTGGCTGCGCGAGGCGCAAACGATGACGCTCTCGCTGCCCAACACCGGCATGGCCGTGGCGATTGATGTCGGGCACCAGACGAACATCCATCCGCCGGATAAACCGACCGTTGGCGCCCGGCTCGCGGCGTCGGCGTTGAAGGTGGCGTACGGTCGCGACATCGTCGCCGCCGGCCCGATGTTCAAGCGGATGACGATCAAGGGTGGTCAGGCGGCGCTAGAGTTCGACAACGTGGGCGGTGGACTGATTACGAAAGCGGTCGAGACCGACGGACACTCCGTGCCGGCGAGTCCGCTGAAAGGGTTCTCTATTTGTGGCGCGGACAAGAAGTTTTACTGGGCGAACGCTGTCATCCAAGGCAAGCAAGTCATCGTCTCCAGCCCGAAGGTGGCTGCGCCGGTGGCGGTGCGTTATGCGTGGGCTGATTTTCCGTTGTGCAATCTGTACAACAAAGAAGGTTTCCCGGCGGTGCCGTTCCGTACCGACAAGTTTGAAATGAACGACGCCGGCAAGGTGACCGGCATCGGCGTGGGCAAGCCGTCTGTTTGCAATCAACCGATCACGAACGGCCTGTATGGTGGCCTGACGGATGGCGACTTGGGCGACACAAGCAAGACTGCGTGGGCGACCAGCGGCGCCATGAAGTTTCCCAAACACGTGACGGTGGACCTGAAAGGCAAATACAACGTGACAGACATCCGCGTCCACAACTCAGGGTTGGGCGGCACCAAGACCGTGGAGGTCCAAGTCTCGCAGGACGGCAAGGAGTTCAAGACGCTCGGCAAGACAGAGTTCAAGAATTACACAAAAGATGTTTTTGAACTGACGAGCCTGACCGCGCGCGGCGTGACTCACGTGCGCCTGTTCTTCCCCGACGTGCACGAGATTTCCTTCCAGCGAAAGGCCAACGGTTTCATCTTCCTGCGCGAACTGGAAATCCAGGGCGCGCCCGCACAATAATTTCGGAAGTATCCAAGCGCTCCCGTCGCTGCCGATTGTTCGCTGTCAGCCATTTGTTTCGCGGTGTTTCCCGGCCGCCGTTGACGGCCTGTTCCCATTCGTGTCGCGCCCCCTCCCGTAGTCGCAGCTTTTTGTTATAATTATAACAAAAAGCTGCGACTTCTGTTTCGGGAAATCGCGGCGGAACGCTGGAGTCCCGCTCTGTGGCGGCATCGGGATTCGCACGGGTGCAAACCGGAATCAGGCCGACATTTGTTTCGTATTGCGGTTGCATTCTGGTACATTACGAACATGAAAACATTGTTTGCGGCCCTCCTTGTATTTCTTTGCAGCCAATTCCTTTGGGCAGACAAACCAAACATTGTCAGTATCCTCGCCGTTGATTTTGGGCACGGAGAAGCGTCGCTGGCATTGACCTGCACTTCAAACACTCACCCCTAGTGAACCCATGATGATAGCATTCATTGTTGCGGCCGCCTTGGCGGCAGAACAGCCAGTCTTCTTCAACCGCGCGCCGCTGGCGGAGAAACCTTACGCAGAACTGCCGCTGGGCGCGATTGAGCCGCAAGGCTGGTTGCGCGATGAGCTTCAGCGCATGGCAGCCGGGATGACCGGGCACCTTGATGAGTGGTATCCGGAGGTTTGTGGCGACCGCAATGCGTGGCTGGGCGGCGACGGCGACACTTGGGAACGCGGGCCGTACTGGATTGACGGGTTGTATCCGCTGGCAAAACTTCTGCGCGACAAGACGCTCGAAGCGAAAGCCATGAAATGGATCGAGTGGATGCTAAATAACCAGCGTGCAGACGGACAGATTGGCCCGGTCGAATTGAAGAAAGAAGACCGCCAACAGCCGCCGCCTGCCGGGGCGCAGATTGAGAAACCCGAAGACTGGTGGCCGCGAATGGTCATGCTCAAAATCCTTCAGCAACATTATCAGGCCACCGGCGACCAGCGCGTGATCGCTTGCCTGACCAAATACTTCCGCTACCAGTTGGTCGAACTGCCGAAGCGTCCTCTGCACGACCCGAAGAACCCGCAATCCGGCTCATGGTGGGCTGCCCAGCGCGGCGGCGACAATCTGCTCTTCGTTCTCTGGCTCTACAACGTCACCGGCGAGAAATTCCTCCTCGAACTGGCTGATCTCATCCATCAACAAACTATTCCCGTCACCGACTGGTTCAGCCCCGGCAACGAGAACAAGGTTCGAGTGCGCAGCGACCAGGGGCCGTTTCTTCACTGCGTCAATCTTGCCCAGATGATGAAAACGCCCATCGTTCGCTGGCAGCAGGATCAGCAGCAGCGCCACCTCGACGCGGTGGAGAACGCCTTCCACGACATCCGAACATTTCACGGCCAGCCGCATGGTTTGTATGGCGGCGACGAAGGAATGCACGGCGACGCTCCCGACCGCGGCTCCGAACTCTGCACGGCGGTCGAGATGATGTTCTCACTGGAAAAAATGTTTGAGATCACCGGCAATCCCATCCATGCCGACCGGCTGGAACGCGTGGCGTTTAATGCGCTGCCAACACAGACCACCGACGATTACCGGGGTCGTCAGTATTTCCAGCAGACCAACCAGGCGCAGATCACGATTGGCGACCGCGACTTCTTCAACGACAACAGCGACCGGGTCGTGTACGGCCTGTTGAGCGGTTATCCCTGTTGCACCTGCAATCTCCATCAAGGCTGGCCGAAGTTCGCTCAACATCTCTGGTTGGCCTCGAAAGACGGCGGTCTCGCCGTTGCCGCCTACGCGCCGTCATCGGTGACGGCGAAAGTGCATGGCGGCAAGGCAGTCACGCTCACTCAGGCCGGCGGTTATCCGTTCAAGGAAACCGTCACCATCAGAGTCACCATTGGCGGGCCGGTCACGTTCCCGTTGCATCTGCGAATCCCCGGTTGGACTGCCGGAGCGCAACTCAGCATCAACGGCAAAGCGTGTCCCGAACCGAAGCCCGGCACGATGCACCGCATCGAGCGCGAGTGGAACAACGGCGACACCGTGACGCTTCGTTTCCCCATGCCGGTGCGGGCGACACAGTGGTTTGCCCGCGCCAATGCCATCGAGCGCGGCCCGCTCGTCTTTGCGCTCAGCATTGCCGAAGAATGGAAGAAGATCGAGCCGACCCGACCAGAAGTCACTCCCTCCAACCCCGCGCATCGCACCCTCCTCGAAGTCCGGCCTGCCAGTCCGTGGAACTATGCGCTTTTGAGAGAGGCTGTCACGCAACCTCAGAAACATTTCAAAGTGGAAGTGGTTAGTGAGATTCCGGCAAATCCTTGGAAACGCGATGCTGCGCCCGTGAAATTGATCGGGCGCGGTGTTCGCCTGCCGGAATGGACGTTGTGCCGGCATTCCGCCGCCCTGCCGCCGCTCAGTCCGGTGACCATGCCTGCCGGGGCAAAAGACGAACCGATCACGCTCATCCCCTACGGCTCAACCACACTTCGCATAACTGTCTTTCCGTGGATCGGAAAAGCAAGGAACTAAACCATGAAAAAATATGCTTGTCTCCTCGTTCTCCCGCTGCTGTTGGCGTCGTTTGCAACGGCGTCACCCCCCAACATCGTCGTCATCCTCGCCGACGACCTCGGTTACGGCGACGTGCAGTGCTACAACCCGCAGCGCGGCAAAATCCCCACGCCGCATCTCGACCGGCTCGCCGCGCAGGGAATGCGGTTCACGGACGGACATTCATCGTCGGGCGTCTGCTCGCCATCACGTTACGCGCTGCTCACCGGGCGTTATCACTGGCGGACGCGGCTGCAATCCGGCATCGTTGGCGTGTTCGGCGAGCCGTTGATTGCGCCGGACCGTCTGACGATTGCCGGGCTGGCCAAGCAACACGGCTACCGCACCGCCTGCATCGGCAAATGGCATCTCGGTTGGGACTGGCCGATTCCCGAAGGCCAACGCAATCTGTTCGCCGGTTTCGGCGGAAAAGCGGGAGGCGGCGGCCAGAACATCGCCACCGCTGTCACCGATGCCCACCGCGCCGCATGGCGCGAAGTATTCAGCCAACCGATCCCCGGCGGCCCGACCACGCGCGGCTTTGACGAATACTTCGGCACCGATGTGCCGAACTGGCCGCCGTATTGTTTCATCGAGAACAACCGCACGGCGGGCATTCCCAGCGAACTGTTGCCCGTTGAAAAACTGAAACGAAATCAGGCCAGTCTCCAGGGACCTGCGTTGCCGGGATGGACTCTGGAACCGATTTTGCCGGCGCTCGGCGACCGCGCCTGCGAGTTCATCACGCGCCAAGCCAGAGCCAGAAAGCCGTTCCTGCTCTACATGCCGTTGACCACGCCGCACACGCCGCTCGCCGTCAATGAACCGTGGCGCGGCAAGAGCGGCCTCGACAACGCCGCCGCCGATTTGATCATGGAGACTGACGCCACTGTCGGGCGCGTGTTGAACACACTCGAAACATCCGGCGTCGCCGGCGAGACGCTCGTGTTTTTCACCAGCGACAACGGGTTTGCTCCGTACGTCGGCGCAACTGACTTGGAAGCGCGCGGGCATTATCCGAGCGGCCCGTTGCGCGGCTACAAGGCCGACGCGTGGGAAGGCGGACATCGCGTGGCGTTCATCGCGCGCTGGCCCGGCGTCGTCAAGCCCGGCCGCGTCTGCGGCCAGCTTGTGCATCAAGCCGACATCATGCGGACGCTGGCCGACGTGCTCGGCGCGAAACTTCCCGACAACGCCGGCGAAGACAGTTTCAGCTTCCTGCCGCTGTTGAAAGGTGATGACAGGCCGATTCGTCCGCACGCCGTCAGTTGCGCCGCCGGCGGCACGCCGGGCGTGCGCAAAGGCGACTGGAAATACATCCCCGGAACCAAACCGGAACTCTACAACCTCGCCGACGACATCGGCGAAACGAAGAATCTCGCCGGCGAAAAGCCCGAACTCGTCGCTGAGATGAAAGCGTTGCTGGAGAAACTCGTCACCGACGGACGCAGCACCCCCGGCGCGCTCCAGAAGAACGACGTCGAAGTCCGCCGTTATCCGCTCCCGCAAGCGCCGCCCAAACAGAAAGGGAAGAAGGTAAAGAAATGAGGCAGTTCCTTCTCGCGCTTCTCACGTCGCTGACTGTCAGTGCTGCGACCGGCCCGCGTTGCCGAAGACCAAGAACATGTTTGCCCGCTGGGGTCTTCAAGGCGCCATCGCCAACCTGACCGGCACCGAGAATTCCGGATTCAAGCCGCGCGCCAAGGCGGCTCCGAAGAAGAAATAACGCGCAACGGCACCATAAGGCACCCAATTCACCGTTCGCACAGTTCGCCTCTCAGAACACTTTGGGTGCCCGGTAATCAAGTTGACATCCTGAGGGGCCATCGCTAGTTTTCACCGCAGTCGGACATCGTTTTTGGGGTTCGCCTCTTGCCGGAGATCTTGTCCCACTAACAATGTTGGCTATTGGTCTGATGTGATGATTGTGGCGCTGCTATATCTGTTATCGTTTGTCGTCATCCTCTACCACAACTACTGCGCGATGAGGGACGTGGTCGAGAGACCTGCGATTGCAAGGTCGCCTTTGTTCTTCCTATTTTATCTTGGCTTCGCGTATGGGGTTATTGGTGGCGTGTGGTACGAATATGGATGAAAGCTTGCGGCCGCTGCATTAGTTCTGTCGTGGAGCGTGGACAAATGCTCCTTCAGATATTTCTTCCGTCAGTACGTCCGCGAACTTGCGGAGCACCTGTTCGAGTACGACGAGTTTGAGCCAGGGTTGCCAGCGGCGGAGAGGACACTGAAGGCATACGACATGGCACAAAGAATTGCACTCGATCATACGAAGGAGTAGCTAACAACCACACCGTGCCAATTCGCTATTGTTCACTGTTCACGTATACCGCTCCTTTTCTCATGGCAAATTTCTCCTTTGCGCGGGCAGTGGAGTTGCACTAGATTGCCTCGCCATGAAGGTCAAAGATTCAAAAATCAAGGTTGAAGTTCCTTTCGACCCGGTGCTGTTTGCCGCCACCGTGCCCTCGCGCAAGCCTACTCCGAAAGACGTTGAAGATTGCAAGGAGCGCGAGGACGACGCCATCGAGCCGCAAGAGTTCGACTCGATGGAAGACATGGTCAAAGATCTATGACCTTCCGTCGCGACAAGCGATTCAAACGCGAGTTCCGCAATCTTCCACCTGAAATCAAACGCGCCGCCTTCGCCAAGTTTGCCTTGTTCACCCGCAACTGGCGTCATCCCTCGCTCAACGTCCACAAACTCGAAGGCATCCTCTGGCACGGCCACCAAGTCTTCGACCTCTACGTGACTGACCGTTACCGGGTGCTGTTCGTGATTGATCACGATGTCATCGTTTCGTTTTCGATTGGTCCGCACAGCATCGTCTCCAAATAGCGCGAGTTGTGCGCGGGTCTGACCGCGCGCCATTCCTCGCCCTTCTTCAACCGCACCGGTCGTGGAAACGAAAAATCGGCAGCAACGCGGTGCAGTTCAAACCTTTGGGCAGGAATGTGGGGCAGGTTTGTAACCTGCCTGATTTTAATTGAAGAGCAGGTTGCAAACCTGCTCCACATTGAGCGGTTGCCCAAAACTCGAACTGCACCCGGTAACAACGCGGAACTTTGCACCGACGCCTGATTCTGGTACAATTCAGCCATGAAACAATTCCTTGTTCTCCTTCTTGTGTTTCTGGTGCCTCTTTGTGGCCATTCCGCCACAGCGGGCAAACCCAACATCCTTTGGCTCTCGGCCGAGGACATCAGTCCGAACCTCGGCTGTTACGGCGATTCCTATGCCGTGTCGCCCAACGTTGATCGTTTCGCGCAACAAGGCGTCCGTTACATGCACGCTTACGGCATCACGGGCGTCTGCGCGCCGAACCGGTCCTGTCTCATCACCGGAGTCTATCCGTCGCGGCTCGGCACTCACGGGATGCGTTCCACCGTCACGCTGCCGGATGCGGTAAAATGTTTCCCCGAATATCTGCGCGCCGCTGGTTACTACTGCTCGAACAACGCGAAGACCGATTACAATTTCCCCGTGCCAAAAACCGCGTGGGACGAATGCAGTCGCAATGCCCACTACAAACATCGCAAGCCCGGCCAGCCGTTCTTCGCCGTGTTCAACCACGAGGTTTGTCACGAAAGCCAGATTCGCGTTCCCGAGGAGCGATACCAGAAGAACACCGCGCGTCTGACCCCGGCACAACGGCGCGACCCGGCCAAGGCGCCCGTGCCGCCGTTTCATCCCGACACGACGGAAGTGCGTCGCGATTGGGCGCGTTACTACGAAAACATCACCGCGATGGACTACCAGATCGGCGACAAGCTGAAAGAACTCGAAGACGCCGGCCTCGCGGAGGACACCATCGTCTTCTTCTTCGGCGACAACGGCGCGGGGATGCCGGGTATGAAAAAATGGATTTGGGAAGGCGGCCTGCACGTGCCGCTGATCATCCGTTTCCCAAAAAAATGGCAGCACCTCGCGCCCGGCGCGCCGGGCAGCGCAACCGACCGGCTGGTGAGCTTTGTGGATTTTGCGCCAACAGTTCTCAACTTGGCCGGGGTGAAGTTGCTGCCGCACTTCCAAGGCACGGCGTTCCTCGGCAAACAGGCTGCCAAACCGCGCGAGTTTGTCTATGGCATCCGCGACCGGATGGCCGAGCGGCTCGACTGCGTCCGCGTTGTCCGCAACGGCGAATATCAATACATCCGCAATTTCCATCCGCACCTGACATGGTCGCAGTACATCAGTTACACCGAGGAGATGCCGACGATGCAAGTATGGCGCAGGGCGGCGGAAAACCACACGTTGCGCGGTCCGCGGGCGCGTTACTTCCAGCCGCGCAAACCGGTTGAGGAGTTCTACGACACCAACGCCGACCCGCACCAGATTCACAATCTCGCCGGCGATCCCGCGTTCCGCACGATCTTGGAAATCTTCCGGGCGGAATGCGATCGTTGGATGCTTGCCTCCGGTGATCTCGGCCTGCTGCCCGAATACGAACTCCATCGCCGCGCGCCGGACGGCGTGCTGTACAACGTGAAGGAGAATCCGTTGCCGGCGCTGCTCGACGCCGCAAAACTCGCGAATGCGATGAAACCCGAAAACCGGCCCCGTCTGGTGAAGTTGCTGGAGAACAAGGACCCGGCGTTGCGATGGTGGGGCGCACTGGGTTTGGTGGCGCTCGGACGGGAAGCGAAGCCGGCCCTGCCGGCCCTGCGCAAGGCGTTGGACGATGACGCGCCGGAAGTCCGCATCGCCGCGGCCGAAGCCGTTGGCAATCTTGGTGATGATGCCGCGGCGTTGCGCGTGCTCACCACGGCGTTGCGGGACGAGAGCCAGTTTGTGCGGCTGGCCGCGCTCAACGTCCTCGACCGGTTCGGCGCGCGCGCCAAACCGGCATTGCCGGACATCCGCGCCGCTGGTATGAAGTCGAAAGACCACGTCGCCGGCTACGTCAACCGCATGGTCGGCTACATGCCGGCGTGGATCGAAACTGGAAAACGAAAGGTGGAAAACGAATGAAACACGTTCACTTGCTGGCCGCATTGCTCGTCGCTGCCGCCGTCCACGGGGCTGACAAACCGAACATCCTCTGGATCTCTTGCGAGGACACCTCGCCGTGGTTCGGGTTCTGCGGCGAGAAACAGGCGCGGACGCCGAACCTCGACGCCTTGGCGCGCGCCGGCGTTTACTACAACAACGTGTTTGCCTCCGCGCCCGTTTGCGCCCCGTGCCGGTACGCGATCATCACCGGGACGTACGCGACCGGCTACGGCACCCAACGGCTCCGCTCGGAGTTTGCCCTGCCGGACACGATCAGGGGGTTTCCATCGTACCTGCGCCAGGCCGGGTATTACTGTTCCAACAACGCCAAGACCGACTACAACACCAGCGACGAGAAACGCCTCATTGCCGAGTCGTGGGACGGATGCAGCGCCGAGGCGCACTACAAGAACCGGAAACCGGGCCAGCCGTTTTTTTCCGTGTTCAATTTCATCGAGACACACCAGAGCCGCGTCTTCGAGCAGACCCGCTCGCCGCTGATTGACCCGGCTGAGCGACACAACCCGGATACCGTCACGCTTCCGCCGTATTACCCGGACACGGCGGCGGCGCGCCGCACGATGGCGCGCGTGCAGGACTGCATCACCGCCGTGGACACGCGCGCGGGCGAGATTCTCGCCGAGTTGGAACAGGAAGGATTGAAGGACGACACGATTGTCTTTTTCTGGCCCGACCACGGCCAGGGCATCCCGCGCGGCAAACGCACGCTCTGGGACACCGGCCTGAAGGTGCCGCTGATCGTTTATTTCCCTGAAAAATATCGTCACCTCGCGCCAACCGCGCCCGGCGGAACGTGCGACCGGCTGGTGAGCCTGATGGACCTCGGCCCGACGTTGCTCAGCCTGCTTGGCCTGAAGGTTCCGTCGCACATGCAAGGCCGCTCGTTTCTGGGCAAGGCCGCTGCGCCGCCGCGCGAACACGTCTTCGGCGCGCGCGACCGCGTGGATGAGGTGCTGGAGTTGTCCCGGTCCGTTCGGGACAAACGCTATCTTTACGTCCGCAACTTCATGCCCGACCTCTCGTGGAACCAGCCGGAAACGTTCTCCGACCAGCTTGATTTGCGCCGCGAAATCACGCAGCTCGCCGCCGCCGGCAAACTCAACGCCGACCAGCTTACGTACGCCGCGCCGACGAAACCGGTCGAGGAGCTTTACGACACTGACACCGATCCCTGGCAATTGAAAAACCTCGCCACCGACCCCCAACACCGCTCCGCGCTGGAACGCCTGCGCCAGGCGCTGCGCGGGTGGCAGCTTGAACACCGCGACCTCGGCCTCCTGCACGAGTGGCAGGCAGCCCTGCTGTGCGCGGAAACCGGCCGCCCGCTCATCGAAGCCGCGGCCCGAATCCCGTTCGAGCGGATCCTCGACACCGCGTGGCGGGTCGGCCAACAGGGACAGGTTGGCGAGTTTGCCAAGCGGCTTGGCGATTCGGACCCGACCGTGCGTTACTGGGCCGCCATCGGCCTGCGCGTCGCCGGGCCGGAAGCTGCCAGCGCCAAGGCGGCGCTCCAGAAGGCGCTTCGTGACAACTCGTTGCCGGTGCGCATCGAGGCGGCCGGCGTGCTCGTTGCGCAGTTCGACGACTCCGAAGCATTGGAACATCTCGCCTCCGTGTTGAGCAACACCGATGATGACGCGGTGGTTCATGCGGCGCGGACGCTGCAGTTGCTCGGCGAAAAAGTGCGTCCCGTGTTGCCGCGACTGCGCGAGGGATTGCTTCGCACGCAAAACCTGTACGCGCGCTGGAGCCTTCAGAACGCCATCGCCTCGATGGCCGTCAATCGCCTGAAACCTTCCCCCCAGCAACGGACAACCTAACCACGGATCCCACCGTCATGCGGGGGAAACCAAAGGACGAATACTGGAGCAAACCGAGTTGCACTGGCAGCATCAAGGAAGTTGCCACTGCATGACGTGGTGGGAACCAACATCCGGAATGATGAACTCTTTGCCGGTGACCTCAAAACCGTGCTTCGCGTAGAACGGCACGGCGCCGGTCCGCGCGTTGCACCAGAGCCTTGTGCCGCCGCGTTCAACGACATGCGCGCGACACGCCAGGAGCAGCGCAGCGCCAATGCCGCGGCGTTGTGCGGTCTCCAACACCGCCATCCCGCGCAATTGCCACGCCCCGGCGTCGCTCGCGCCCGGCGGCGCGAGATGATAGACCGACGCAATACCCGCCATGATGCCGCCCGCGAACGCGCCAAAATGCCGGGTGTCAGGATCGTTGTCGTGCGCAAACACGCATTCACCCGCCGGCCGCCCGGGGCGCAACATGACCTGCCGAATCGGAATCGCCTCCTGCGCCGTGATGATGCGAACAGTTGCCGGAGATGTCATGCGCATACTTTGACGGGTTTCCTCTTTGCCGGCAAGACTGAGTGCAGTCCGATGCGTTCGTCAACGGGTGGAATGCCACCGTCCCAACGGTCGGAGCAGAAACCGTGAACCGTCAAGGATTTGCCGGCCGGCAAAGTCGCCATCACGTCCCAGAACCACGGCTTCGCCGTTGATCTGAAGAGCCTGCCGTCGGACGTCGAGGTGACTCACATCAGCGCTAACGACCAGACCATCGAGGGAATGGCGCCACAAGAAGCTGCCGGTCTTCAGCGTCCAATATCACCCCGAAGCCAGCCCCGGCCCCCACGACGCCGGCTGCCTCTTCGACCAGTTCCGCGAACTGATCGAGAAGCAGTAGCCCGGCGAATGTTCCGGTTTGCCGCCCTCGCCCTCGGCGTCTCGCTTCGCTCGGCTTGTTCCGACTGCGCTTGAATCCATCGGAGAGTTTTCGTATTGTTCAGCCGTGAGCACAGTCGAGATCATTAATGAACTGCCGAAACTGACGGACGCCGAGCGTCGGGCGGTGCGCGAGAAATTGATGGAACTCGCCACCGAACAGGAGGAAGTAGCGCTCGCGGATGCCGCCGCCATCGAAGGGGCGCGGTTGCTCGACCGGATGGAGGCTGAGGATGCCTGTCGCTCGCAAGGGTGAAGTCTGGGTCGTTGACTTTGGGATTGCCGCCAAAGTCCGTCCCGCGCTCCTGTTGACTGACAGTCCTCCCGTGGAAGCGCTTGACCTTGTCACAGTCATCCTTCACACGACTTCACTTCGAGGCAATTTGTGGGAGTTGTCCATTCCGAAGTCATTTCTCAAGGCGGGAGCGTTTCACCTGCAACAAATCCAATCAGTTCCCACCGCTCGACTGGAACGCCGGCTGGGTGCCCTGACGGTTGAGGAAATGCTGAAGGTGGAGCAGTTGCTTCGTCAGCAGTTGCGCCTCTGAGTTGTTTGCCGGTCTTCAGCGTCCAATATCACCCCGAAGCCAGCCCCGGCCCCCACGACGACGGCTACCTCTTCGACCAGTTCCGCGAGCTGATCGAGAAACAGTAGCATGACGCAACAAATCTCCCTCGGAGCGAGGCAGAGTAGGCAACATTGCTGGTTTGATTCTGATTTCAAGCGGACAGCCAGCCGAAGCCAACAACCAGCGATGCAATATTCCCGCACACGGAGATAAGCAACGCCTGTTTCCACAAGAGTGGTTCAACGGACTTCTTGTAGAAGCGATGTGGGGCCAGCTTCATGATGGCCCAAGCCTCGACAAGAACCACGCCAACCTCGAACACAAACCACACAAACGTCACTTGGCGGGGGCGATGCGGAGCATGACTTCGTTGCGGCGCAGGAACGGGGGCGTCCACGGCGGGTCGAAGTAGGCGAACATCGGGTCGCCGTCAGGCTGGAGGTTCTGGCGTTTCAACCACGCGTTCAACTGCGCGAGCGCGTCGGTTTCATTCCGCGCGTTGCGGCTGCCGCTGAACCGGAACACGGCAAACTGGCCGGGCGCAATCGAACTGACAGACACGTTCGCCGCAGTCGGCTGCGGGACGTCCTCGGAGCGCATCGTCTTGGGCATCACGAACGACATTGTGCCGTTCGTCTCCGCCCCTGACATGAAGACCGGCGTGGTCATGGAAATCTTTTGCGTCGCCGTGTTCTGGCCGCCGATGTAGCGGAAGAGTTTCATGAAACTGTCGTTGGAGCCGCTCATCGGCGTCTGCACGAGGACCAGCTTCGGGTAATCGCGCAACTCGAAAGCGCCGTCGGCGCGCAGCACGCGGTACGGAGCCGATTCGTATCCCGCGCGGATGGTGGAGCAACCGACCACGATCAACGCTGTGACCACTACCACTATCAGTCCCGCAATCAACAGTTTCATGTACATGGATTCCTTCCCCGTTTGTGACTTTCGACGCACTACAATAGCACAACAAGAGGAACGACAGGTTGCCTGTCAATCCTGTGCCAGAATCCAGTCGGCGGCGGCGTTGATGTCGTCGGCGACGTGGTTGGGCTTGGTTTTGCCGTCGGCCAGCGTTTCGCGTCCGCCGCCGGTGAGGACAAGGATGGTTGTCACGCCGGCGTTTTGTCCGGTGCTGATGTCGCTGGGGCGGTCGCCGATCATGTAGCAGCGGGCGAGGTCAAGGCCGAACTCGGCGGCGGCATCACGGAGCGACTTGGGGCTTGGTTTGCGGCAGTCGCAATTATCGTCGGGATGATGCGGGCAGACGTAGTAGCGGTCAATGTGGACGCCGTGGGCGGCGAATTGTTTGTTGAGATGATCGTGGACAATCTCGACGTGCTGGCGCGTGAAGAAGCCGCGGGCGACGCCGGATTGGTTGGTGACGACGAGCAGCTTGAACCCGCCGTCCTGCAACCGTTTCAGTGCGCGGTAGGCGGCTTCGATGATGATGACGCGTTCGAGTTCGCCGACGTAGTTGGTGTCCTCCATGAGGACGCCATCGCGGTCAAGGAACACGGCTCGTTGGTTTTTCATGCGGCGCGCATTGTACGCGGAAACCGACCGCCTGCAAGTTCCCAAACCGGTTGGAACATCGGAGTTCTTGACTCATCGGGCCGACGGACTAGAATCCCTGCCCATGCAAACTCACCCTCTCTTCTGTGCGTTCACCCTTCTGCTCGCGACGCCCACCAGCCTGTTGCAGGCGCTTGGCTACATGGCGGTCTTCGCCTTGGTTGGCATCGTGGTGGCCGTGCTCGGCTACAAGATCTTCGACAAATGCACGCCCGGCGACATGAACAAGGAGATCGTCGAGAATCGCAACGTGGCCGCCGCCATCGTGGCGGGCGCGGTGATCCTCGGCGTCTGCATCATTGTTGCCGCGGCAATCGTGGGTTGATCCCCGGTGAAACGAAGCCGTCGCGTCAAACTCGTGCTGCTCAGCGGCCTTTCGGCCGGCGCGCTGGGCAGTTACAGCGCGTCCGCCGCCGGGCCGCCCGCGATCAGCACGGGTGGGGTTTATACCAACAATCTTCAGATTTCCGGCGCGGGTTACTATCACGCGCCGTTTCGCGCGTGGTATTCGCTGCCGTACAATTATTTTGATCCGCAGACCCGGCGTTACTACTACGGCGGCCAGTGGGGACTGGAACCGCACCAGACCATCACCAACATCTCCGCGCCAACCGTGCAGGCGGTGAATCAAGTCGCGTCGGCGCGCACCGACGTGGTGCGCCGCAGCGGTTTTGGCAGCAGCTCGCGCAGCCGTTTCGTGGGAACCTGATGCAACGTCATCCTTGCCAACCCCGCCTTCATTGGCGCGAGAAGGTCGAAAAGATCGGCCTGACGTTTCACACGCCCCCGGAAGGCCCGTACTGGGATGAATCGGCCTGCTACGAACTCACTGCCGCCGAGGTGGACGCGCTCGAAACCGCCGCGCACGCGCTTCATTATCTTTGCATCGAGGCCGCGGAGTCCGTCATACGCAACCACTGGTGGCAACGGCTCGGCATTCCCGAACTCGCCGTGCCCGCCATTCTTCGCTCGTGGGAGCGCGACGACTTCAGCCTGTACGGGCGGTTCGACCTCAGCTACGACCCCGACTCCAAGTCGGGGCCGAAACTTCTCGAATACAATGCCGACACGCCGACGGCGCTGATCGAGGCAGCCGTCGCGCAATGGTTCTGGCTTCAAGACACGCATACCGGCGCCGACCAGTTCAACTCGATTCACGAACGGCTCATCGAGGCGTGGCGGCGGTTTGCCGGTAGTGTTTCTTGTAGGCCGACTCTGCGAGTCGGCGATGTTCCGTCCGCCGACACACAGTGTCGGCCCACAACGAGCATCCACTTCAGCAGCGTCAAGGAACACATTGAGGACGAACAAACCGTCCTGTATCTGCGCGATACCTGCGAACAAGCCGGCGTGAAGACCAAACCGGTGTTCATCGAGGACATCGGCTGGGACGAGAAGCAATCGTGTTTCGTTGACCTCGACAACGAGCGGATCACGCATTGTTTCAAGCTCTACCCGTGGGAATGGCTCTGGCACGAGGAGTTTGGTCCGCACCTCGCGCGCGAGCCGGTCCTGTTCATCGAGCCGACCTGGAAAATGCTCCTCAGCAACAAAGGTCTCCTGCCGATCCTCTGGGAGTTGTTCCCCGGCCATCCGAACCTTCTGCCGGCCTACGAGGACGCTGCGCCGCTCGGCCCGCACTTCGTCCGCAAACCGAAACTCAGCCGCGAAGGCGCCAACGTCGCGTGGTTCGAGGGCGGCGTCGCCGTCGAGGAAACCGATGGCGACTACGGCGAGGAAGGGCACGTGTTCCAAGCGGCGGCGCCGGTGCCCGAATTCGACGGCAACCGCCCAATCTTCGGCGTCTGGATCGTTGACCACGAACCGGCCGGGTTGGGCATCCGCGAAGACACGCGCCGCATCACCGGCAACCTGAGCCGGTTTGTTCCCCATTATTTCCGATGAATGCCCACGCCAATCCCACTGCGCTGACCGTCGGCAAGTCCGGTAAACTCTGCGGCGTGAACTACCGCGTCGCCGGGCGCGTCGTCCTCGGCGTCACTGTGCAGGGCGAGACGTATTACTGGAACGAGTTTCATCTCATGGACGACACCGGCCAGTCCGCCACGCTCGTCTTCGAGGAAGGCGAGGGCGGCCCCGAATGGAAACTGTTTGTAATGTTCGAGCCGGTCGAGCCGATGGCGGTCGCTGAGGCCGCGCGCAAACGGGTCGGCGACACCGTGAGCCTCGACGGCAAGCCCATCAAGATCACACTCGCCGGCCAATCGCGCGTCTATCACATCGAAGGACAAGCCCCCGAGGGCGTCGAGGTCGGCGACATCGCCAACTATTTCAACGCCGACACCGGGTTCGAGATGCACGTGGCCAGTTGGACTGGCGCTGAGATTGAGTTTTATCGCGGCATTGACGTGACGGTGGACGACGTGGCGTCCGGCTTTGGTTTGCCGGTGGAAGGACTGACCGGCGGCGGTCTCGCGCTGGAGAGCGCGGAAACGGGGAGAACGACGGGATCGTCCTGGCCCGTTTTGCCCAAGGTGATTTTGGTGTTTGTCGCCGGGCTGATCGCATTCGCCGCTTACACGGCCTCGAAGGAGCGGCGCTTCGGCGCAGTGCCTGTGAAACAAAAAACGCCGCCGGTTCGGCTTGTGGTCCGCGCTTCCGGCGCGCTCGGCGGCCAGTTCTACACCGTCACCGGCCATGCCGTGATCGAGATTGCCCGCGTCGGATCGCGCTACGACTGGCACGAATACACGCTCGACAACAAACTCCTGCTCATCAACAACCTGACGGGCAACGCGTCGCACTGGCATCTGCTCCGCCCCGCGCAACCGGCAGCGTCGCTGACGCCGACCGCCGCCGCCGCTTTGCGAGCGAATGACCCGTTGTCGTTGGACGGCGCGACACTGACGGTGCGCGACCTGTTCCAAGCGCCGGGCGCCGGGATGTTTGGTTTGTTGGCCCAATCCGGCAACGAATGGGCTGTTGTCCGTTGGACGGCAAGGGACATCGAATGTTACCGCGGCGCTTCCTTGCCTGAAAAGGACGTCGTCGCGGCGTTCAAGTAATGGAGACCTACGGGAAGTAGCCGATTTGCTTCAACGCGTCGGCAATATGCGGGTAGATGCGCATCGCGTTGCGGAAATAGATTTTCTCCAGCACATCGAGCGGCAGTGCGAGGCCGCGCATCTTGTGCTCGTCCTTGATGCCGCTTGGCAATTCCTTGTCGGTCTCCAAAAACTCGAAGTACCGCTGATACTGCGGAACCTTGTCGCGAATCTTCGGGAACTTCTTGTCAAGCTCCGGCACGAACCATCTGCTGGCCATGTCGGTCCCGAAGAGGATCCGGTCGGCGTACTCGATCATGAAGTCGCGCAGGTTGTCGCGTCCCACCGCGTGCAGGAAGTTCGGCACGGTGGCAAGGTCCACGTTCAGGTTCGGATACGTCTTGAGCATATAACGCAGGTAGTCCAACTGTTCGTCGGAAAGACACAGCCAGAGCATGTGGGCGTTGACCACGACAAGCCGCGGATGTTTTTTTAGCACGTTTTCCCATGCATGTTGTTGTCGCCAGAACTCCACCGGTTCATCGAACCATTCTGTGCGCCGGCCAAACGTTCCGCACGGGTTCGCCACGTGGGGCGATGTGGCCACCATGCCTATCTGTTCCATCTTGTCGAAGGTGGGATCGTTGGCGGGCAGGTCAATCTGAACGCCGCGCTGCCAGCCGGGATAGAACTTGAAGCCCATCACGCCGCGCTGCTGCCACTCGACGAGTTCCTGCGGTGAGAACCGCAACCCGTCCTTGATCGTGAAGTCGCTGATGCAGAACTGGATTCGTCCCCGGTAACGTTTCCGCATCTCGTCCATATCCGGTGGCTCGGCCCGGCCGAGGCTGATAAAGATGGCCATATTGGCATTGAGTTGTTCCTTGATGGCGTCGCGCAACTCCATCACTTCGTCCAGAGTTTCCCAGTTGTTGCTGATGTGGGTATGCACATCAATCCGCGGCATGGTCGCCAGCGTGAACGGCTTTTCGGCTTGCGCCATTCCTCCCATCATCAAACAAATTGCTATCCAAACGGTGTTCATCAAAAAACGTGACATAAATGTTTCTCCTTTTGTCTGCATGGAATCTTTACGGGTTCATTGTAGCGTGGCGGGTGGGATGTTCCAGCCGTGGGCGGTGACGCGTGCGCCGCCGGGCAACGGCTTGGCGGTTTCGATGGTGATGATGCGCGGTTCGCTGGGGAGGAGGTTGAAGTAGTTGTCGCTGTAATACGCCGGCAAAATGCGCGCGCCGGTCTTCGGGTCGCGAAGGGTGAGGCGAATCATCATGGCAGGCGTGAACGACGGGTTTTGGAGCTTGACGGTGATGAGATTGCCGCGCGCGTCGGCCTGGCCTTTGAGCGTGACCGGCGGCATCAGGTTCATGTTTTGGAAATGTTCCGGCTGAGTGGCGAGCCAGTAGTCGTTGCGCGAGAGCAAGGTGTCGCTGCGCAATTCGAGCCGCAACAACCACGCGACGGTATTGGTCGAGGGCGGCGTGGGCGCCTTGGCGAGCGTGATGGCGGTATTGGCGAGCACGTCGAGGTTGGTCGTGGTCGAGCCGAGCGGTTTGCCGTCAAGCCCATACACGGCCGCAGTGGCCTTCAGGGATTTCAACGGCGCCAGCGTGGTGTTGATGACGCTGATGGTGCCATCGGGTTGATCGTACTGGATATGGACGCTTTCGCAGGCTTTACGGACGGCGTAATAGGAAGCGTGCGCGTCGTAATCCCACGTGTAGAACTGCCAGTTGAGACTCGGCCAGGAGGGATGACTCATCCACGCGAGCAGGCCGCTGCTCGGGTTCCAGAGTTTGGCGTTCCACGCCTCGAACATCGCGCGATGGCTGTCGTAGTTGATCATCTGCGCTTTCCGGCAAAAATCGTCGAGGCTGCCGACAGCGCCGAATCGGTTGGTGATGGCGTTGAAGTAACGGGCGCAATTGCCGCCGCCGGTGATGTGCCAGTCGTGATAAGCCCACGTGTCGGAGATCGGCCATTGTTCCGTCGGCGGGATGAACGCGCGCATCACCTCGGCTTCGGGCACCGACGCGGTGCCGAGTTCCGTGCTGAATCCGCGCGCCAGGTTCGCATACGTTCCCGGCGAACGATAATCGCGCGGACCGCCCGGCATCAAACTAAGCTGGCGCGAGTTGGGCTGATAGTAGCGGGTGCCGTCGAGTTCATGGACCAATCGCCACAACGCCTCGTTCAACGACGGCGCGGGCACGCCCTCGTGACGGCCGCACCAGAGGGCGAGCGACGGATGATTGCGGTGCCGGCGGATCGTGTCGGCGGCGTTGGCGAGAAAAAGTTTCTCGTCAACCGGGTCGAGGTTCCAGCGGGCAGTCGAGATCCAAAAATCGTTCCAGACAAGCAAGCCATACTCGTCGCACAGGTCGTAAAACGTCTCCGACGCGCTCTGCCCGGCCCAGTTGCGGATCATGTTCAGCCGGGCGTTGCGATGAAGGCGGAAACAGGGTTCGAGTTGTTCGCGCGAAACGCGTTTCAGCGCATCGTCCATGCCCCAGTTGCCGCCGCGGATGAAAATGCGCTGGCCGTTGACCTTGATGACGAGTTGCGGCGGCGCATTGGTCGCGGTCAATTCGCGGACGGCGGGCGAGTTCGTCCGCAGCGTCGGCATCCCGCCACTGTCGGACCCGACGCTCCAGAGCGCGGCGTGGCGGACATCCACAGCCGGTTCGCGCGTGCCGCGTTCGGCTGTTGGCGCGTACTCGATCCGGCGTTCCTTCCACTCCGGCAATGGCGAAAACGCCGTCAACTCATACGACACCTCGCGGATTCCGAACCGCGTTCGTTTCCGGTCGCTTTCGCGCCCGGTGTTGTCGAGGAACGCGAGGTTCATCCGGTACAGGTCCGGCACGCCGTAGCCGTTGGGCCACCAGAGGCGCGGTTTCGGCACGCGGACCGGGTCGAATTTCACAAGGCGCTTCTCGCGCGGGGCCAGTTCGAGTTTCTGTTCGAAGAGCGCGCCCTCGAAACCGCCGCGCAGAATGCCCGATTGCGGTTGATCGGTCTGGTTCGCGACCTCGACGCTGACAAACACGTCGGCGGGCGCCACTTCGGGCAACGGCAGCCTGGTCACGACGTGCGGTTCGCCGAGCGTGACCGTGCCGGTTGCGCGCAACAACACGTCCTGCCACAGCCCGGTACAACGGTCGCGAATACCGGGAATCCAGTCCCAGCCTTCCGCGCAGATGAACGTCGGCCCGTCCTGGCAAAGCTGGCCGCCGTTCGGTCCCGGTCCGCCGTCGAGGGATTGTTCGTGCGGGATGCCAGGATGGGGCGGCGGCGCGATTTTTACGGCGAGCACGTTGTTGCCGTCAGGCGCGAGTTTCGATGTGATGTCGAACACCGCGCGCTGGAAAGCGCCTGTGACGGAGCCGAGCGCCGCGCCGTTCAGCCAGAAGTCGGCGCGATAATTGATGCCGTCGAACTGGAGCCAGACGTTGCGCTTGGCGAACTCCGGCGGCGGACGGAACTTGAGGCGATACCAGTAGTCCTGCTTGTTGAGCGATTCGGGAATCGCCAGATTGTTCAGGCCGTAATACGGATCGGGATGAACGCCTTGGTCCACCAACGTCGCCAACACCGTGCCCGGCACCGTCGCCGGCCACCACGTCGAATCGTCAAAACCGGAACGCGACACCGCATCGTCATCGGCGGCGACGCTCGGCCCCGCCGCGAGCCGCCAGCCGCTTCGCAACGCCACGCCCCCGTCCACGCGCGCATCGGCGCGCACGGTGGTTTGCTGCGCGCGCGGCGCGCTGGCCAGGGTTTTCGATGTCGGCAACGTTGCGCCTTCCTGCGGCGCGGGAAGACCCGGATTGCGCGCGGCGAAGTACTCAACGGGATCAAATGTCGCGACGCCGACGTTGCCGTTGACGGCGGTGTAGTACGCCAACCATTTGTTTTGGAACAACACGAGGCTCGTGATCGCAGCGACGCTCTCCGCCCTGCGGCTCCTCTCGAACAACGTTTGCGGGCGCAGCGTCGGGAACCGCGACCGCAACAACACGCGCGCCGGCTGCGCCGGATCGAGCAACGCCTGGCCCGATGCCGTGATGTTGCCGGCGCGACCGTTGTACACGAGCAGCAACCCGCGCTCGGTGATCATGGCGACGCCCGGCGTCACGCCGTCGGCATCGAACTCGTCCTTGCGCGGACCGAGCACCGCTTCCGCCACCGGAAACCAGCGCGCCAAATCAGTCGAAGCCGCAAGGTTGATTTTGCCTTCGCCCCAAAACATCCAGAACCGTCCGCCGATTTGCGCCGCGACCGGTTTCCCGTTGACCAATCGCGTCACAATCACACCCGCGCCCGGCGGGGCCGTGGCAGTCTCGCCGAATGCCGGGCCATGTTTTTGCCAGCGCAGAAGATCGCGCGACGACGCGACCGCGAGCCGCGAACCGCGCTCGCCGTGTTGCACGTAAGTCATCACGTAAATGCCGTTTTCGGTTTCGACGACGCGCGGCGTGGCGCAGCCGCCCTTGACCTCGGCGAGCCGTTGCGGGTCGGTGGACGGCGCGAGGACCGGTTGCGCGCTGCGCTCGAACGCGAATCCATCGGCGCTGACAGCCAGCCCGATTCGCGCGATTGTCTTGTCGCTGCCGGCGTAGAACAGGCAGATTTTCCCATCACGAATAATGGCCGACGGACTGGAAGCGCCGCCGGTTTCCCAAGAGACGCTGGGATTGATTGCGAGAATAGGTTTGGGATCCTCGCGGCGCGAAAACGGACCGAGGTCCCAGCGCGGCAAATCCTGCGCCCGTCCCATCGGGGCAGCGACGAGGAGGATCAGGAAGCAACACCTTTTCATGCGGCCAGTATAGCCGGACGACCGGGCAAATCCACACGGAACGAATCTCATGGGGCAACCACGCTGCGTCGCACGATTTCCGCCAGTGAGACCGTCGGTTCCCAACCGGTCAACCGGCGGATTTTACTGATGTCGGGCACGCGACGGCGCATGTCCTCGAAGCCCTTCGCGTACGCCGTTTCGTACGGCACGAACTTCAACACCGATCGTCCGCCGGCTGCCGCGTTCACTTGGCGCGCCAACTCGGCGATGGTGACCTCCTCGGTGCTGCCCACGTTGAACACTTTTCCCCGCGCCTCGTTGTGTCGCGGCAACCCGATCAATGCCCGGACCGTGTCGCTCACGTCGCAAAAACACCGCGTCTGTTGGCCGTCGCCGTGAATGGTGATCGGCTCGCCGCGCAACGCCTGCGCCGCGAACCGCGGCAACACCATCCCGTACCGGCCCGTCTGGCGCGGCCCGACGGTGTTGAACAGCCGGACGATGAACACCGGCAACCCTTTTTCCCGCCCGTACGCGAGCGCCAGAAATTCATCGAGCAACTTCGAGCAGGCGTATCCCCACCGCGAAAACGCCGGCGGCCCGATCAACAGATCGTCCGACTCCGAAAACCGTTCGCGCTCGCTTTTGCCATAGACTTCCGACGTTGACGCCAGCAAGACCCCCGCGCCGCGCCGCGCCGCCGCCGCCAGGACGTTTTCCGTGCCGGCCACGTTGTCTTTCAGCGTGTACACGGGCCGGTGAATGACCAGTTCGACACCCACCGCCGCGGCAAGGTGATACACAAAGTCCACCTTCGCCATCAACGGTTCCAACGCCGCGGCATCAAGAACGTTGCCTTCCGTGAAATGAAATCGCCCGTGTCCTTCCAACGCCGACAAGTTCGCGCGCGAACCGGTGCTCAGGTCGTCAATGACGTACACCTCCGCGCCAGCCGACACGAGCGCCTCGGCCAGATGCGACCCGATGAACCCGGCGCCACCAGTGATTAAAATTCGTTGCACGCCGCCAGTATAGGCGTCGGCTCTCGAATGCCAATCCCGAAACAACGCTGGTTACGGCACATCGCTTCGCAGCACTTCGATCTCGGCGAGGCAGGCGGCGTGTTTGGCGAAGGCGCGCGTCCTGCGGAGCTTGGTGACTTCGAGTTTGACGTAGCGGACCGGGCGCGCCCCGAATTTGAACTGCTCCGGACCGGTCACGTCAGCCGGCTTGAGGTCTGAAGTCTCGGGACCGGCGGCGGGCTTGCGGAAATTCTGGCGCTTGGCGACTTCGTCCCACTTCTTGCCGTCGGTGGAAACGAGGATCCGGAAATCCACGGGGAACCCGTCGTACGACTGGTCAATCTCGTCGGAGCGCACAAACGGTTCGCTGCCGTCGGTGTGTTGCCATGCGTCGCCGTGGTCGAGCGGCCAGAGATTGACCGCGTTGACCGGCATGACGCCGTTGAGATCAATCTGGACCCATTCGGCGGCTTCGGGGTTGTCGAGCAGCGCGCTGGACCAGCCGCGATGACCGGCGCGCGTGTTGATGCGCGCGCCGTCGGTGAGCTTGCTGGCGTTCCAGTTGTCCTTCTCGGTGGCCGGCTGGTGGTTGCTGGAGGCGGTGACAGGTTTGTAGAGCGCGGCATTTCGGAGCGGCAACGACGCGGGCAACGGTTCTTTCGCCGCGATGGTGTAGAGTTTGCCGGGCTCAGTCGGGAACAGGCAGAGCTGGCCGAAGCGGCGGTTCTCGACTTCCAGTTCGATGCCGTTGACCGTCAACGTCCGGCCCGGCCACGGGTTGAGGACGCCGCAGGGCCGGCCTTTTTCGCTGCGAACGGTGAACGACTGGCAGACGCCGTTTCTCTTTTCGGCGGAAACCAAAAACCCGCCGGCGGCAGGGAGCGCGGCGAAGGCGGCGTTCGGATGATGCCAGCAGGGAAACAACCGGAGAAATCCCTCGTGGCTGTGGAGCAACATGCCGTGAATGGCCTCGACCACCGCTTCCGCGGTCGCGAGGTCCGGGAGAAACGTCGCGCGGAAATGGTGGTTGAACCGCTCGACAATTTCCGGCGGATGATGGGCGAGCCGGGCGGCAATCACGAAAATCTCCGGCGACTCGACGTAGTATTGCGGTTTCACGGCCAACGTGTTGCGCGCGGTCGCCAGCAGGCGCGGATCGGAGCTGAGCGTGATTTGCTCGGCGGGAAACACGGGAAACAGGACGCTGGCCTGGGCGCGGAGAAACGGGTGGAGCGTGTCTTCCGACCACGCGAACACCTTGCGCCCGTAGGCGTGGCTCATTGGGTATTCGCTGAGACGGGCGAGAAAATCCTCCCACCGGGCCAGATGAACGCCGGTCCGCCCGGTGGCGAACCCGGCGATGTCGAGGTCGCACGTCACCTCGATCATCCCCTGATAAAACCGCCGCAGCGCCGCGAGCGCGCTGATGGGATTGAACGGCTCGCCGGCGACCACGTACCGGTAATTGTTGTCGCCCCATGTTTCCTTGTTTTTTTCAAGGCGTTCGTCCCATTTGTCCGCGAGGTCGCGAAGGGGCGGGTATTGCTTCTTGATCCATTCGAGGTCGCGCGTCTGGATCCAGCGGTTGATGGTGCGGATGGCGGCTTCGAGCGGATCGGCGCTCGGTTTCGACGGCGATTGGCTGCTGCCGATGACGTACATGCTGACCGACCACATCCGCTCCAGCAACGGCTCCGCGTCAAGCCGCAGAAAGCTCTTGCGCCAGTGCGCATCCCACCATTGCCGGTGATCGGCAATGAGTTTGTCGGCTTCGGGCAGCGCCGCAACGATTTTTTTCGTGGAAACATCAAAGAGGACGCGCGCCATCTGGCCGGGCGCGACGGTGACGGATTGTTGGGGAACCGATTCAATCTCCACGGCGACCGGCGCGGCGCCTTTGTTGATGATGTCGCTGATCGAAAGGCTGGGGTTGCCGCGCGGCGTCATGGAACGAATCTCGACAGCACCAACGAAAGCGCGAACTTCAGCGTGATACACATCGAGCGTTTGCCTGGGCGAAACATCCTTCAACGACGGAAACCGCAGCGTCAATCCCCCGGCAATCGTCACCGCCGCCGGGCCGCTTTCCGACGGCGGCTTGACGTCACCGGCGCAAAGCGGCAGCGCGAACAGGAACGCAACGGCAAAGCAACGGAGTTTCACGGGGCGTAGCTCAACGTGGGAATCTGGTAATAGCCGGAGCTTTGGCGGGCAACGCACCGGCGATAGATCGGATCCTGAAGCAAACAGGGGCGCCGATCGTTCGCCGGTAGGGACGTGCTGTAAATCCGCAATTCACCGTCCACACTGGTGATGATTTCCTCGCGCCAATCGCCAAGAATGTCGGCCACGGCAACAAACCGGCCTTCAATCCGTCCAACGTCCGGGCCGTTGTATTTGAAGATGCGCTCATTTTGGATGAGTTCGCGCTGGCGGTCAGCGTCCCAATAAACCGTGCGCAGGCCAAACCCCCAATTGGTGTTGTCCGACAACAGCTGGCCCCGGCAATCCCAAAGCCAGGAGGCAACAAATTTGTGTTCCGCTGAATCGGCGCTGTAACATTCCCAACCGGGATGCGCCGGGTCAATGTCGCTGCACAGGCCGAAACTGTGGACGTGCTTGGTGGGTTTGTCGTAGCCCCAGAGAATCTTGCCGGTGGCGGCCTCGACCATGCACATGCCGTTGCTTTTCTGACGCGTCTCGATGTTGTAGTAAATCTGGAGTCCGTCGCGCGACGGATCGAGTTTGCCAATGTATAGGCTGTCGGGATGACCGAGACCGGTCGTCCAAAGTTCCTTGCCGTTCGGCGCAAGCACACAAGAGCCGACGACCACTTCGTCGCGGCCATCGCCGTTGAGGTCGGCGGCCTGCAATCCGTGCGAGCCTTGGCCGGTGTATTCCCTCGGCAGGTCTTTGTTGTCCCAACGCCATTGCCGCTGCAACTTTCGTCCGCGATACTGCCACGCCTCGATGACGATTCGCTTGTACGTGCCGCGGTCAATGAGGATGCTCGGTGTCTTGCCGTCGAGATAGGCAATGCCAAGCTGGTTGCGGCTGGCGCGGTTGTAGCCTTCCTCGGCGAACAACTCGCGCTCCGGCCAGTTGGCCCGGCAAATCAGTTTTCCCGTCCGCCCATCGAGGATCGCAAGATATTCCGGACCGGTCTGCACCCGGCCATCGGCGTCGCGCGGATCGCCTTCGCCGATCTTGACGGCCACCTCGGCCCTGCCGTCGCCATCGAAATCATACACGATGAACGGCGAATACCAGATGCCCTGTTCGATGGACCAACCGAGATCGTATTGCCAGAGCGGTTTGCCGTCGTGACGATAGGCTTCGAGCTTGAACGTGTCGGGACTTTTGCGCCAATACTTTTCCCACGGATCAATGTTGATGGCCGGTTGTTTGATGACGTAGTCCAGTTTGCCGTCGCCGTCGAGATCGGCGATGGCCAGCATCTGCGCCGAGTATTTGCCGCGAAACGGAATCCGCACGAACGGAACCGGCGCGACAAACTCGCCGCCGACCGAATACACCGCGCCGGCGGGCGCTGATTCATCTGTGAAGTCAGTGGTCTTCGTGATCGGCTGCGCATTGAGCTTGACCGGTTTGCCGCCGGCGACCCGGCGAAACACATCGAAGCCGATGTTTGGTTTGTCCGATTGCAACAGTCGCCAACTGACGTGCGCTTTGCCTTGCCCGTCGGACACCGCGACGAGGCCGCGATCCAGTTTCTCGGCGGCCGCCGTCGAAAGCGCCACCAGCAAAACGAGCACGGTCAAGCGCATGGGTTACTTCAACTCCGTGATGAAGATGTTGCGGAACCGGAACTGGCCGCCGCCGGGGACTTCGGCTTGCAGCGAGATGTGGCTTTCCTTCGGCCCTTCGAGGCCGTCGGTCTTCCACGCCGGTTTGCCGTTGATTTCCAACTCCACCTTTGTGCCGCGCACCGTCAGTTTGAATTTGTTCCACTCGCCGGGTTTGGTCAGCCCTTCGCTTCTGGCGTCCTTGAACCCGCCGAGGTTGCCTTCATCGCCCTGGCGCATGTTCACCTGATACCGTCTCGGCCACGGGCGGCCTTGCGGGATTTCATCGTAACGGAAATAAATGCCGCTGTCCCATTTCTCGGTCTTGAGGGCTTTCCACTCCAGTTCGAGAATGAAGTCGCCATACTTGCGTGCGGTCTGGACGAGACCGTTGCCCTCCTTGAGGAGGATGTCGCCGTTGTCAACGACCGCCTCGCAGGTCAGCACCGTCCAGCCGTTGAGTGTTTTGCCGTCGAAGAGCGGGGCGCGTTTCCCGGCGGCGAGGGTCAGGGTTGCCGCGGCGCACGTCAGCGCCGCCCAACAGAGAAGTCTTGCGGTTTTCATGCGCCACTTCGTAGCGCGCCCGCCGCCGACAAGCAAGCGCGAAGAATCCCCGCTGAAGAATCCCCGCGGCGCCGGCGCAAAGCAGTTACTCCGCCAACGCCCCAAACCGCAACGCCCGCACGCTGACGGTCAATTCCGTTGCTCCCAATGCCTCCATCGCAAACAAGAACACAGCCCCGCCCGCGACAATGATGTCCGCCCGCTCCGGCGGAAGCCCCGGCACGCGCCGTCGTTCCGCCAGCGGCAGCGCGTTCAAGTGCGTCACCAATTCCCGCACCGATTCCAGCGTCAGCCGCGCGCGGTCCACCGGCATCCTCGCGATCCGTGCCAGCGTCAGAATTGTCCCGCCCGTCCCGATCATCCGCCAGCGCTCCCCGGCAAACGGGCGCAACGCGGATTTCAATTCAGCCCGCAAATACGCCGCCATCCCGGCAAAATTGTCGCCGAACCGCTCCAGCAATCGCACCGCCCCGACCGGCAAACTCTGCATCCGTTCCACCCGGCCAGCGCATCCCAAAATCCATTCGGTGCTTCCGCCGCCCACGTCCATCACCAACAAACGCTCCGTCGCCCACGACGGATCGCTGGACGCGCCCCGAAAAATCAGTTCCGCCTCCCGTTCGCCGCTGATGATTTGGACCGGCAACGGGCACGCCTGCAAGAACTCGTTTGCATTCGATGCCGAGCGCCCGGCGCTGGTGGTCAGCGCCATCACGTCCGCCGCGTCCAGCGCGCGCGCCCGTTCCACGTATCGCACGATGGCCTCGACCGTGCGCGCAATGGCCGCCGCCGAGAGCCGGCCTGTTTGCTGCAGGCCTTCGCCCAATCGCGTTGTCGTGGCGTCCGCCGCCACCGGCGTGACGACACCCGGCGCGACATCCGCGACAAGGAGTTTGACCGTGTTGGTTCCGACATCAATGACCGCGCGTCGCATGGCGACTGGATAGCACGCGCGGTCATGCCCTCGCAAGCCCGGAACACCGCTTGGTGCGCTGCCGGGAACACCACGCGGAACAGCGCCATCTTTTCCATCACCCACACGCGGCGCCCATTGTCCGGAATAGAGGAACGATCGTTCCTCTATTCCGGACAATGGGTGTGGGATGCTTTTTCCGGGTTCCTGTTTGGAACTGCAATGCATTGTCAGGCCGGTTCCCAGCCTTTGCGGTAGGCGCGGCGGATGTGTTGGCCGGCCTCGGAACAATGCGGCACGCGCAAACGGCGCGCGTCCCACCCGATCTTGCGTCCGAGCCGCAAGGCGATGTTGCCGAGCAACACCAGTTCCGTCAGCGGCCCGGCGAAGTCGAAGCTCGAACACGCCGGGCGGCCGCCTTTGCAGGCGATGAGCCAGTCCTGATAATGATCGCCGCCCGGAATGCGCGGGATCGTCGCGGGCGGCGGCGTGAACTCTTTCATGCGCGATTCCGGCAGCAACCGGCCCGCATAGATTTTTCCTTTGTCGCCGATGTACAGCGCGCCGTGCTCCTTGTTGAAATGACGGTCTTCCATCTCCGGCGGCGTGGGCGGACATTGTCCGCCGTCGTACCAGAACAACTTCACCGGCGGCAGGTTGCCGCGCGCGGCGAAATCCCAGCGGATGATGGACCAACTGGGAAAACTTTCCTTCTTCACCTCGGCGGCATCCACGACCTCGACGGAGACGGGCGCGCCGAGTTTGAGCGCCCACATCGGCGCATTCATCGTGTGGCACGCGATGTCGCCGAGCGCCCCCGTGCCGAAATCCCACCAGCCGCGCCAACAGAACGGATGATAGACATGCCGTTTCTCATCGGGATACTTGTCCTTGAACGGGCGGACCGGCGCGGGACCGAGCCAGAGGTCCCAATCAAGGTGCGCCGGCACCGGGTCGCTGCCGGGCGGGCGGTCTTTGCCTTGCGGCCAGATGGGGCGGTTCGTCCAGAGATGGACTTCGCGGACGTGACCGATGGCATCGGCCTGGATCATCTCGACGAGGCGGCGGATCTCCTCGCTGCTGGTGCCTTGGTTGCCCATCTGCGTGGCAACGCGATGGCGGCGCGCGGCTTCGGTGAGTTGGCGCGCTTCCCAGATGTTGTGCGTCAGCGGTTTCTGGACATAGACGTGCAGGCCGCGCGTGATGGCGCGCATCGCGGCGGGCGCGTGCTGATGATCGGGCGTGCTGATGGTGACAGCGTCGAGCGTCTTGACCTCGTCGAGCATTCTGCGGAAATCGCGGTACAGTTTCGCGCCGGGATATTTCTTCGCGGCGCGGTTCAGGACAATCTCGTCCACGTCGCAGAGCGCGATGATGTTCTCGCCGGCCACGCCGGCGGCGTCGCTGGCGCCCTTGCCGCCGCAACCGATGATGCCGATGTTGAGTTTCTCGTTCGGCGAGACGCGCCGGGGCACGGCGCGGACAACCGTGGACCGGGTGGCGCAACCGCCCAGAGCCGCGCTTCCCGCGGCGAGGGCGGTGGACATCAAAAACTGGCGGCGCGTGATGAGGTGTTTCATGTTCTTTCTGACGAGCCTGCCAATCGCTTCTTCACCGCAAACGGACGACTTGCGCATCAAGCGGCGGCAGTTCCACGGCCCGCCCGGCGATCTGGACACGGGCCGGCTGTTTGTCGTCGCTGTTGACGCAGAGCACATAAACGGCGCCGTCCTTGGCAAACGCACGCCATGCAACCGTCGCGGGCGCCTCGACCGACAGCAGCGACGCGCGTTCCACCGACAACAAAACAGGTATCCACCGGCGGATTTCGTCGGCCATCGTCGTCACGTCTCTCCAGCGCTGCTCGAACGGCGTGGTCTTGTCCATCCGCCAAAGGTCGAACCACGAATAGAAGACCAGGCCGTTGGCCCCGGCGGCGATGCACGACCACGCCATGCAACGCATCTCGGCCAGTGACGGCGGGCGTCCCTCTGGTTTCTTGTACGAGGCCCAATCGAAAATCTGCGGCACCATCCAGGCGGCGCGGGCGCCGAAGGTTTGCGCGACGGTCGTGCGCGTCCATTCGAGCGCCTTCGACGGCGGGCTTTTCGGGATCGGATACGGGTCGGTGCCGATGACATCGAACGTCGGCAGATAGTGGCGGACCTGATCGTACTGGTAGAGCACAACCCACGTCGGACGGCCCGGATCGAGTTCTTCGAGCCACCGGCGATGCGCGGTGAGTTCGTCGAGCATCGTGAGCGGCAACTCGTCGTTGATGTACCACGCGATGATGGCGGGATGATCCTTGAGCGCGTTGACGGTTTGCGTGATGCGTTGACGGGCTTCCGCTTGCGTTTTGATGCCGCGCCGGCCGACGTAGAGGTCCTTGACGCTGTAGATGACGCGGATGCCGTGAGCGTGCGCAAGGTCAACGCCGGCGCGGCCCACGTCGGCGTAGGGCATGATGCAGTTGAACGGCGACTTGGCGTAGATGGCCATTTCGTTCGTCTTGATCCCGCCCCAATAGGTGCCGAGCGGGAAGAACGGTTCGCCGTCCACGATGAGCCGGCGATGCCGGTCAATGTACGACTTGCGCGGCGGAAACTTTCGAACGCGGGTCAACGTCAGCGACTGCCGGCCGAGTTCGCGGCCGGCGGCATTGCGGGCGATGGCGGTGATATCGTATTCGCCCGGTTTCCACGGCGTGGTGTCGAACCGCAGATCGGTCGCGACCGGATGCCCAAGCAGGTCCCGGACTTTGACTTCGACTTTGGCCTGCGGATCGCTCAGGCCGACGTGGACGTTCACAATGCCGCCATCGGTCTGGTCGCGATAGCAATCGGTGATCATCGCCTCGATCGCCGGCGGAATGTATTCGCGGACGCTGACGTCATCGAACCATGCTGTGCCGGTCATGCCTTTGCGGACGTAGCAACTGACGTGACCGCGGGCGGCGTTTGTTGGGACAGGCCCGGTCAGGCCGCGAACGAGTTGCCAGTCGCGTTGTGTGCCCTTGACGCCTTGCGGGTAGCAGCCGCCGAGAAATTTCCCCTCGGCATCGGACCACTCGACGCAGATGGTCGCGCCGTTTTCGTCGCCCTTGATGTTCTCGGTGCGGACCCGCGCGGTGATTTCGTAGCGGCGGCCGGGCTGGAGCTTGAGCGGCTGGCCGCAGAGCCAGTAGCGCGATGGATCATCGTTCGTGTACTGGAGGCAATACTTGCCGGCGTGTGGCTTGTTGGTTGTGAGGCCATAGACGGGGGCGCGCAACCGCCACGGGCCGGCATTGTCTTCAAAGCCGGGATCCACGACAAGATTGGCGTCTTGGGCGGCGCAAACACCGATGGCCAACAGGGCCGTGAAGATCAGCCATTTCACGGGAGCCAGTGTACCGGCAACTGTTGCACGGTGTCCACAACAACATAGCCGTCCGCCGTGCCGACGAGGCCTTGGCTGCCGAGAAAGAGCTTCGGTGTCTCCAGCAATTGCCCTGAGTCGCGTCCGTGTCGGGACTATTTCTTCAGGAACGGGCCGAACAGGTCTATCGGGATGGGCAGGAACGTCGTGGTGTTGTGCTCGCTGGAAATCTCGCGCATCGTCTGGAGGAAACGCAGTTGGAGCGCAATCGGTTGCTGCGCGATCATGGCGGCCGCCTGCACCATCTTCTCGGCGGCTTGGAACTCGCCTTCGGCGTTGACGATCTTGGCGCGGCGCTCGCGCTCGGCCTCGGCCTGCTTGGCCATCGCGCGTTTCATGGTATCGGGCAACACCACGTCGCGGACTTCGACCGACGTGACCTTCACGCCCCACGGGTCCGTGTGGCGGTCAATGATCTCCTGCAGTTCCTGGTTGATCTTTTCGCGCTGGGCCAGCAAATCGTCCAGTTGCGACTGGCCGAGCACGCTGCGCAACGTGGTCTGGGAGATCAGCGAACTGGCCTTGAGGAAGTTTTCCACCTTCACCACGGCGGCCTGCGGGTCCACGACGCGGAAATAGACGACCGCATCCACCGTGACCGGCACGTTGTCGCGCGTCATGACCTCTTGTTTGGACACGTCAATGGTGATGACGCGCAGGTCCATCTTGACGATCCGGTCCACGATCGGGATCAGGAAGATCAGTCCCGGCCCTTTGACCGCATGCAGGCGGCCAAGACGAAAAATAACGCCGCGCTCGTATTCCCGCAGAATGCGGATCATCTGCGGCAGGATGAACGAGCCAAGGATGAAGATGACCACGGCCCACGGTCCCAATTTGAACAACACGTCTATAATAGCCAGCATGACAGTTTCTCCTCTCAGGTTTTTGGTTTCACTTTCAACGTCAACCCCTCGACGCTCACGACCTCGATGGGTTTGCCCGCTTCCACGGGCGTATCGCTGACGGCGTTCCAGTACTCGCCCTCGATGAACACCTTGCCGCCGGTTCCGTCAATCCGCGTCAGGGCGTTGACAAAACGCCCCCTCATGGATTCTGTCCCCGTCTTGACCGGCAACGACTGCGCGCGCAGTCCCTTGCCGACGACGAAAATGAAGAACGCTGCCGTCACGACTGTCGCGGGCAGAATCCACGCCAGCGACAGTTGCAGGAACGGCTCGCTGCGGTCAAACATCATGAACGCGCCGAGAAAAAACGCCACGATGCCGCCGGCCGTCAGGATGCCGTGCGTCGGCGTGAACGCCTCGATGATGAACAGCGCGATGGCCACGCCGATCAACGCCAGTCCCGCGATGTTCATCGGCAACACCGACGCCAGATACAACACCAGCACCAGCGCGATCACGCCGACCACGCCCGGCAGAATCGCGCCGGGACTGGTCAATTCGCCGATGATGCCGTACATCACCAGCAACATCAGCACCAGCATCACCTGCGGGTGCGCCACGACCTGAAACACCTTCTCCCGCTTCGTCATCGGGATCTCCATCGTCTCCGCGTTGGACGTCTGGAGTTTCCGGCCGCCAGCCTCGCGTCCGTCGAGCTGCTTGAGCAGGTCCGGCATGTCCTGGGCGATGAAATCCACCACGTTCAACTCCACCGCTTTGTCCGCCGTGATTGCCGCGCTCTCGCGCACCGACGATTTTGCCCACTCGGCGTTGCGTTTGTGCTTGGCGGCCACCGTCTCGATGTAGCTCGACGCAAAATTCTCAAGCTTCTGTTTCATCGTCTCGTCAATCTTCTCGCCGCCGCCGCCGATGCCCACCGGGTGCGCCGCCCCAATCGAAGTGGTCGGGGCCATCACGGCCACATCCGCGGCCATCGTGATGAAACAACCCGCGCTCCCCGCCCACGCGCCGGCAGGATACACATAGACCACCGTGGGAACAGGCGAACGCAGAAAACTCTGGATGATCTCCTTGGTCGAATCAAGCAGGCCGCCCGGCGTGTCGAGTTGAATCACCAGACACTGGGCGTTCTGACCGCCCGCTTCGCCGAGCGCGCGCGAAATATACGATGCCGTCGCCGGGCCGATGGTGCCGCTCACGCGCACCACGCACACGGTCTGGGCGGCCAGGCTTGTTGCCAACGCCAGCCAGACTGCCAACATGGTCGTGCATCGTTTCATGCCAGTTGGATGCTAGACCCACATGCCGTGTCGTGCAATCTAAAACGGCATGTGATAGACTGCCACCCGCATGAAACCGTTGTCGGTTCTCAGTCTTCTGTTTTCCGTCGTCACGACGTTCGCCGACACCAACTCTGTCGAACGCGGCCTTGCCTGGCTTTGCGCGCAGCAGCGCGACAACGGTTCCTGGAGCGACAACGCCGCGCTCAACGCCTTGCCGATGCTCGCCATGCTCTCCGCCGGGCAAACGCCCGGCGTCCGGCCGTTCGACTCGCCGCTCGACCGCGGGTTGCGATTCCTGCTCAGCCAGCAGGACAAGGACGGCGCGTTCACCGCCGGCGGCGGCATGATGTACGGGCACGCCCTCGCCGCGCTCCTGCTCGCCGAGTCGGCCGGCATGACGCGCGACGACCGTTTCATCCGTCCTGCGCTCCAGCGCGCTGTCGCGTTGATCCTGCGCGCCCAAACCGTTGAGAAAGGCGAGTTCCACGCCGGCGGCTGGCGGTACGAGCCGGCCTCGACCGACAGCGATTTGTCAGTCACCATCTGGCAGGTGATCGCATTGAAAGCCGCCCACGAAACCGGTGTGTCGGTTCCCCGCGCCGCGATGGAAAGCGCCGCCCGTTACATCAAGCGTTGCGAACATCCCAGCGGCGGGTTCGCCTATCAACCCGGCGGCCTCCCGAACGAATCGCGCACCGCCGGCGCCATCATTGCCCTGCGCTTGTGCGGCCTCTGGGATGACCCGGCGATTGGCCGGGCGCGGGTTTGGTTGGAACAGCATCCGTTGCGCTGGGAGTGCGACTACTTCTACCACGCCGCCTGCCACACGGCGCACGCGCGCGCCGGGTTCGACGCGAAGATGGTGCAGGAGCGCCAGAACGCTGACGGCAGTTGGCCGGCGTCGCCGCATTCGCGCAACGAAGCCAAGGCCGGTCCGCTCTACTCGACTTCCATGGCGATCCTTGCGCTCACGGCCCGCTGGAATTATTTGCCGGTTTTCATGGAATAGACGCGCCTCAAAACAAGACGAGCTTGGTGTTGGGTTCCGGTTTTGTTCCGCCTACGCCAAGGCTTCGGCGGACAAGTCCGGCCTTCCTGTCGCTTCGTTACCGGACCCTGAATCTCACGGGGCCGGTGTCGGGATTCTCGAACGGGCCGGGGGTTGGATTGGTCGAGTTTCGTTTCTTGCCGGAGTAGTCGGTGTCAATCGTCAGCGGCGACCCGTTGGGAGTTTCATACGGCAGACGGGCGATCTTCGTTTTGCCGAGCAACTTGGTGGTGACGAGCGTCGTTTTCGCGGCTGGCAGCGAGTCGGGCACGGTGATCTGCAGGAGGATCCCCGCCATCTTCGCGGCAATCTGGGCGGGTTCGTACGACACGTTGCCGGCGATCTGTGACGGGAACTCGCGTTTCTCATACTCCGCAAGGCTGGCGGGGGCGATCAGGATGTTGTTGTAGAACCGGTTGTCGCCGCCCTTGATGTTGACCAGCCCGGCGACTTTCGTCGAGTGCGCCGGATGCCAGGGCGTTTCGCGACGAAGTTCGGGGCGGCTGATGATCTTGCCGGCGAACAGATTGTGCGCGTAGGCGCCGCCTTGCGACATATCGAGCAGCGCAATCGGCGACAGGAAGATATTGTTGTCCACAACGAATGGGCCGTGGTTGACTTCCATGTAAAGGTCTTCGCGCGGGCCGTTGTCGTGGAAAAGGTTTTGCGTGACGCGCGTGCCTTGCGCCATCCAGTCGAGCCAGAGGCCGCGCGTTGTGTGGTGGATGTAGTTGTTGCGAATCTCGGTGTCAATCGCCGCGTGGAACTTGATGCCGGCCATCTCCGCGCCGGTGAACAACTGACGGACGTGGATGTCGTGGATGACGTTGCCGGTGACGGTGCTGAACGCGCAGCCGAGGCTGCCGACGATGCCGGCCTGTTCGCAGTGTGAAATGAGATTGTTGCGGACGATGTGGTGGCCGATGTTCTCCTTCGTCCACGGGATGGCGTGGGCGTGCGCGCGCTCGATGGTCTTGACGTAACCCTCGGCGGAGTTGGCGGAGGTGTTGTCGAACTGGTCGCCGTGTTTGCCGAGCGCGATGCCGGAACAGATCGAGTGACTGACGATGTTGTTCTCGATGATCCAGCCTTTGCTCCAGTGCGTGCCGATGAGGCCGATCTGCTCGGCGGTCGGCGGCGCCCACGGCGTCGCGGCATGCTGCATCGTGAAGCCGCGCACCGTGATGAAGTTCCGGCCCGGCTTGTCGGGATAGAACACCGTCTGGCGGACATTGATCTCGACGAACTGGTCGTTCGGGTTGACGCGTTTGAAATGCGCCCAGATCGTCGTGGTCTTGTCGTCAACCTTGGCGAACCAGAGCGCGTTCGTGACGCCTTCGAGCGTCGCCGCTTCGCTGAACCATTCGCCGTTGAGATAGACCGCGCCGGTGTGGTGCGGGCGCTTTTTGTCGTTGAACCAGTCGCCGCGGATGAGGTCGCTGTAGGGATTGAACTTGCCGAAGAACGAATTCGGCAGCGTCACCTTCCAGACATCGCCCTGGACTTTCGTCCAGCCTTTGACGACCTCGGAGCCTTTGATCTCGACCTTCTCGCCGAGGGCGGCTTGATAGACGATGCGCTTCTTGTCGGACGCGCCGCCGCGTGGCGGGTTGACTCGTTCCCGGTAAACGCCTTCGTGCACGGTGATGGTGTCGCCCGGCTGTGCGAGGTCGGCGGCGCGCTGGATCGTGCGCAACGGCTTGGCCGGCGTGCCGGGATTGGAGTCGTTGCCGGTGATGGCAACCTGAAGCTCAGTGGCGTGAAGCGCAGCCAGCGGCATCAGCAGAAGCGCGACGAGTGTGAGGGCATATTTCATTGTCATTTCCTTTCTGTTACCAGACTTTCAACGTGATAGGGCCGGCACCGGGATTCTCGAATGGACCGGGGGTTGGATTCGATTCGTTGCGCAGCTTGTCGAAATAATCGGTGTTGATGCGGATCGGCGAGCCGTCAGCATTTTCAAAGCGGGCACCGGACACACCGGCTTTTCCAAGCAGTTCCGTTGTTACAAGGTTGCGTGGAGACTGTTGCCAATCCGTCTGGCTGATCCATTCGATATAGAGGCCATCCGCCTTCAGCACGGGAGTCAACCCCGGCCACATGTCTTGAAACAACCCCGGGGAGACTTCTTTGTCATGGGGAACCGCGCCCCGGATGAACAGGTTTCCCTTCATCGTTACAGGCAGCGCGGGGTCGGTATATTCGCCGACGAGACTGATGAAACGCCCGCCCTTTTGTGGCGACCGGCCGGCAAAGATATTGTTGTAGAAGCGATCGTCTCCGGGCTTGTTCGCGTGCTTCCCGGCCACCGTGGTTGAATGCGCCTTCAGGTAGGGCGTGATGCGAGAGGTATCCTTGGTTGCGCAGCGTCCGGCAAACAGGTTGTGAACAAAGGCTGTGCCTCGCGACAAATTGCTCAGGGAATTTGGAGATAGAAAAACATTGTTGGCCACCAATGCCGGCCCGTGATTCACCTCCAGATAAAGGTCAACTGTGGAATTGTTGTAAGCGAGATTCCCGCTGATAATGGCGCCCTGCCCCATCCAGTCGAGCCAAAGTCCGCGCGGGGTGTCATGCACGCAGTTGCCCCGAATCACGGTGTCCACCGCCCCGTGCAGCTTGATGCCGCCTTGTTCCTGCCCGTGGAAAAGCCGCCGGACATGAATGTGGGAGACTTCATTGCTTTCAATGAGACTGAAGGCGCCGCCCAGACTTCCGCAGATGCCGGCCTGCTCACAATGTGAGATTCGGTTCCCACACACCACATGGTGACCGATGTTATCCTTGCTCCATCCGCCGTTTCGCAGGGCTTCCTCGATCATTTGTGTGTACCCGACAAGGTTACCGGTAAACTCGCCCATATTCTTCGGCCCTAACGTCAACCCCGCGCAAACGGAATGACTGATTGTGTTGTTCTCAATGACCCACCCTTTGCTCCAGTGCGTTCCGATCAGGCCGATCTGTTCGGTGGTCGGGGGCGACCACGGCGTGGCGGCCTGCGTGAGCGTAAATCCGCGAACGGTGATGTAGTTGATTCCCTGTTTTTCAGGATAGAAAACCGTCCGGCGGACATTAACCTCAACCATCTCATGATTGGGGTCAGCGCCGGGGAATTGTGCGTGAATGGTTGTATGCTGATCATCCACTTGCCCAAACCAGAGCGGGGACGCGCCGGCGGGAGACATCACCTCGTCCAGCGAGGCGGCTTCCGTCAGCCATTCTCCATTCAGGTAAACGGCCCCGGTGTGATGTTTGCGACCTTTGGGATCAAACCAATGACCTTGGATGAGATCATTGAAGGGATTTAACTTGCCAAAGAACGAATTTGGTAACGTCACCTTCCACACATCGCCTTGGACCTTCGTCCAGTTCTTGACGACCTCGGAGCCTTTGATCTCGACCTTCTCGCCGAGGGCGGCCTGATAGACGATGCGTTTCTTGTCGGACGTGCCGCCGCGCGGCGGGTTGACGCGCTCGCGGTAAACGCCTTCGTGCACGGTGATGGTGTCGCCCGGCTGCGCGAGGTCGGCGGCGCGCTGGATCGTGCGCAACGGCTTGGCCGGCGTGCCGGGATTGGAGTCGTTGCCGGTGATGGCGACGTGAAGTGTCGCGGCCAATAGAACTAGTGTGGGGTTCATTTGTGGAGCCAGTTCCTTTCAATTTCTTCGAGTGATTTGCCTTTGGTTTCCGGCACGCGCCGCCAGACGAACAATACCGCGATCACGGAAAAGATGCCGTACAGCAGGAACGGAAAACCGTGGTTGAACTTCGCGACGAGCCAGTCGTTCTTGTCCATCATCGGGAAGGTCTGCGAGATGATGTAGTTGGCCGTCCAGAGGCAGAACGTGGCGATGGCCATGGCGCGCCCGCGATGGCGGGTCGGATAAATCTCCGACAACAGCACCCACGTGACCGGCCCGACCGAGAGCGCGAACGCCGCGATGTAGCCGAGAATGGCGACGAGAATCCACGCCTTGATCTCGCCCGCCAACGCCGCGCCGCCGAGCGCAAACAACGCGACCGCCATTCCCGCGTAGCCGGCGAGCATCAACGGTTTGCGTCCCCAGTGGTCCACTTTGCGGATGGCGATGATGGTGAAAATCATGTTCACCGCGCCGACCAACGCCGTTTGCAGCAATGCCAGGTCCATCTTCGCACCCGCGATCGTTTTCAAAATCTCCGGCGCGAAATAGAGGAAGACGTTGATGCCGGTGATCTGTTGGAGGACGGCGAGCACGACGCCGATCCAGAGCACGGGGCGCCAGCGCGGCTGCAACAACTCGGTGAACGATTCGCTTTCGAGGTTCAACGTGTTCTCGATGTCGGCCAGTTCGCGCTCGGCGTGCTCGGGGCCGTCCACCTTCGTCAGGATGTCGCGCGCCTGTTCTTTGCGGCCTTGTTTGGCGAGCCAGCGCGGGCTTTCCGGCACGAAGAACAGCAGCAACAAAAACGCCCCCGCCGGCAGCGCTTCGGAGCCGAACATCCAGCGCCAGCCGGTCGTGATGTTCCATTGTTCATCGCCGCGCCCGGCGATGAAGTAGTTCACGAAATACACCACCAACATTCCCCAGACGATGGCGAACTGGTTCCACGACACCAGCGTGCCCCGCAACCGCGCCGGGGCAATCTCGGCGATATACATCGGCCCCGTCATGGCCGCCGCGCCGACGCCGACGCCGCCGAGCGCGCGATAGAAAATGAACTCCGTCAACGTCCTCGGCACCGCCGTGCCGATGGCCGACACCAGAAACATGATTGCCGACAGGATCAGCATCGTCCGCCGGCCGAACCGGTCGCTGATGGTGCCCGCGACTGCCGCGCCGAGCACGCAACCGACGAGCGCGCTTCCGGCCGCCCAGCCTTCCATCGCCGGGGTGAGCGTGAAATGTTTGACCATGAACCCAATGGCACCGCTGATGACCGCCGTGTCGTAGCCGAACAACAGCCCGCCGAGAGTGGCGACAAGACAAACACCGAACAAGTAACGACGACTGGCTGACTCATTCTTCATAAGGGAACTCCCGGTAACTATCCTGCGGAACCAGTTTGAGGGTTGTGGTTCGTTTTTTCGTTTGATTTCGGTCATGGCGACTCCTTCGGTTGTTGGTTTCATTGTCCTGACTCTTTGATTTTGTTTCGT